>LULG01000488.1_pt1 | contig 13497 bp, 17 predicted proteins | sample 728211 | NCBI WGS metagenome assembly LULG01 (sample SAMN03860295, study PRJNA289734) | marine metagenome | biome: seawater column; feature: ocean; material: water; isolation source: Red Sea water column Station 169 - depth 200m | place: Saudi Arabia: Red Sea | collected 2011-10-15 | depth 200 m | reverse complement strand
GGCTTGAACCGCGTCGTGAACCGCACTTCGCCCTGCTCCGCACGTGCGGCAATCCGCGAATCCAGCGACGGATAGTCTGGACAACCCACAGCAACCCGGGTGAGATGGAGCTTTGCCATATCCGCCAAATGGGGATTCCACCGGCAAAAGAAAAGCCGGCCTCTTACGAGACCGGCCTTTGCTCAGCCGAACAGCGTTCCCAGTCCGACCGCGGGGTCGATCCAGCCTTCGTGGATCATCTTGACCGCGACATAGAGGATGACGGCAAGGCCGACATAGGCGATCCAGCGATAGCGCTCGATATATTTGGCGATGATATTCGCCGCGACACCCATCAGTGCGACCGCGAAGATCAGCCCGACGATCAGGATGCCCGGATGCTCGCGCGCCGCGCCGGCAACCGCAAGCACATTGTCGAGGCTCATGCTGACATCGGCGATCGCAACCGCCCAGGCGGCGGCGGCAAAGCTTTTCGCAGGCTTCAGCCCCGAATGTTCATCGCCCTCGATCTCGGGCGATCCGGCCGAATGCGCGCCTTCGCGCAGTTCGCGCCACATCTTCCAGGCGACCCAGATCAGCAGCAGACCGCCGACGAAGATCAGACCTACAATCTGCATCAACTGCGTGACGACAAGTGCGAAGGCGATGCGCAGGACGAGCGCCGCCAGAACGCCGATGCAGCGGCCGCCGCCTGCGTCAACATTTCCAAAATCACACGGCGTCTCCGAAATAGCTGACCCCCGGCACGGGGTCGTAAAAGCGATGCAACAGCGCCCGCCACCGTTCATAGCGGTCGGATCGACGAAAACCATCGCGATGATCCGCAACGGTGCGCCATTCTGCCAACAACAGATAGGGCTGCCCGGTTCCCAATGGCCGGCGAATTGTCAGCGAAAGGAAGCCGGGCGATGCTTCGATCAGCGGCCGCGCTTCCGCAACGGCCGCTTCGAATTCCACTTCCATTCCAGGCCGGACCGGCAGCAAGGCATGCTCGATCACGGCCATCGCGGCTTACTGGTTCATGCTGTCGAAGAAATCTTCGTTGGTCTTGGAATCCTTGATCTTGTCGAGCAGGAATTCCATCGCATCGACCGTGCCCATTTGCATGAGGATGCGCCGCAGCACCCACATCTTGCTGAGCTTGTCCTTCTCGACGAGCAGTTCTTCCTTGCGGGTGCCCGACTTGCCGACGTCGAGCGATGGGAAAATGCGCTTGTCGGCGACCTTGCGGTCGAGGACGATTTCGCTGTTACCCGTGCCCTTAAATTCTTCGAAGATGACTTCGTCCATGCGGCTGCCGGTATCGATCAGCGCGGTCGCGATGATCGACAGCGATCCGCCTTCCTCGATATTGCGCGCGGCACCGAAGAAGCGCTTGGGACGCTGAAGTGCATTCGCATCGACGCCGCCGGTCAGCACCTTGCCCGAGCTCGGCACTACGGTGTTGTACGCGCGGCCGAGGCGGGTGATCGAGTCGAGCAGGATGACGACATCCTTTTTGTGCTCGACCAACCGCTTCGCCTTTTCGATCACCATTTCGGCGACCTGGACGTGGCGCGTCGCGGGCTCGTCGAAGGTCGAGGAGACGACCTCGCCATTGACGCTGCGCTGCATGTCGGTGACTTCCTCGGGCCGCTCGTCGATCAGCAGGACGATCAGATAGACCTCGGGGTGATTGTCGGTGATCGCCTTGGCGATATTCTGCAGCAGCACCGTCTTACCGGTGCGCGGCGGCGCGACGATCAGCGCACGCTGGCCCTTGCCCTGCGGGCTGACGAGATCGATGACGCGCGCCGACTTGTCCTTGACGGTCGGGTCGATCGTGTCGAGCTTGAGCTTCTGGTTCGGATAGAGCGGCGTCAGATTGTCGAAATTGACGCGGTGGCGCACGACCTCGGGATTGTCGAAATTGACGCTGATCAGCTTGGTCAGCGCGAAATAGCGTTCGCCGTCCTTCGGCGCGCGAATCTCGCCCTCGACGGTGTCGCCGGTGCGCAGACCATATTTGCGGACCTGATTGGGCGACACATAGATGTCGTCGGGACCGGCAAGATAATTGGCTTCGGGACTGCGCAGAAAACCGAAGCTGTCGGGCAGAACCTCGATCGTTCCCGATCCGATGATTTCCTCCCCCTCTTCGGCGAGTTCCTTGAGGATCGAGAACATCAGATCCTGCTTGCGCAGCGTCGAGGCGCCCTCGACGCCCAGCTCTTCAGCCATTTCGACGAGCTGCGCGGGCGATTTTGTCTTGAGTTCTTTAAGATGCATGGATGGATTCCAGGTAACAGAAATATAGGAAAATTCGTTCGATACGGCGCACCAAGCGGTGCCTATCCGGCCGGGGGACGACCGTTCACGATAGCTTCGGCGCCAAGATCGCGCCGCCGACGGAAAGCCGGGTTGATCGGCCCCTAAGCCGCCGATTTCGTCAAGTCAATCGGCTGTCGCCGAGACGGCCGGTCAAAAGGGCCGGACGACCGCCAGAATGACGATGATCGCCGCGGCCACGCCCGGCACCTCGTTGAGCATCCGCAGGCGCTTTTCGGACAGCGGTCGTTCGCCGCGCTTCAGCTTCTTGAAATAGCCGATTGTCCAGCCATGATAGCCCGACAGCAGCAGGACAAGCAGGAGCTTGGCGTGAAACCAGCCCTGCGACCAGTAGCCGCCATTGAAAGCGAGCATCAGACCCAGGATCCAGACGATGACGAGCGAGGGATTGAGGATGATCTTGCGCAGGCGATCTTCGCGCTCGATCCATTTCCTGTCCTCGTCCGATCCCACCGCACATTGGTGATGATAGACGAAAAAGCGTGGCATCATGAAGAGACCCGCCATCAGGAAGATGACGAAAATCACATGCGCCGCTTTCACCCACAACATCGTGACCCCCAGAAATCCAGTCCAGTCTGCCATCCCGCTACCCGCCTCGCACGCGCCTGATCAGATGTTCGACATGGGCTATGGGCGTGTCGGGCACGATACCATGGCCGAGATTGAAGATATGGGGCCGTTCGGGGAAAGCTGCAAGGATGCGATCGATCGCAGCGTCAAGAGCCGGGCCGCCGGCGACCAGCGCAAGCGGATCAAGATTGCCCTGCACCGGTAGATGACCGGGAAGAATATCATTGGCCCAAGCGGGATCGACCGTTTCGTCAAGACCGATCGCATCGGCGCCGACGCCGCGCGCATAAGCCGCCAGCTTGCCGCCCGCGCCCTTCGGGAAACCGATGATCGGCGTGTCGGGATGGAGCGCCTTCAGCCGGCGGACGATTTCGGCATTGGGCGCGATCACCCAGCGTTCGAACTCGGCGGGCGACAGGCTTCCTGCCCAGCTGTCGAACAACTGGACCGCCTCGACCCCCTGTTCGATCTGCCCCGACAAATAGGTCACGCTGAGGTCGATGATCGCATCGATGATCGCCCCGAACGCCGCCGGATCGGAAAGCGCCATGCGCCGGGCGGCCGCCTGGTCCTTCGATCCTTGGCCGGCGACCATATAGGTGGCGACTGTCCAGGGACTGCCGGCAAATCCCAGAAAGGTCGTCTGGGGCGGCAAGGCGGCTGCCACGCGCGCTACCGTTGCATAGACCGCGTCAAGCCGCTCGGGCGCCGCCTCGAGCGACGCCAGAGCGCTATCGACGAGCGGCGGGGCGAGCCGCGGCCCCTCACCCGTCTCGAACCACAGCTGCTGGCCCAGCGCGTGCGGCACAACCAGAATGTCCGAAAAGAGAATGGCGCCGTCGAAACCGAAACGGCGGATTGGCTGCAGCGTCACTTCAGCTGCGGCCTCAGGATCATAGCATAGTTCCAGGAAGCCGCCCTTGGTCGCCCGCAACGCACGATATTCGGGAAGATAACGACCAGCCTGGCGCATCAGCCACAGGGCGGGCCGTTCCTGCCGCACCCCACGCAGCGTTGCCAGCAAGCTCTTCGATGACGCCTTCACGCGGCCCCTCTTTCTCTCTTCATAATATATATAAATGATTGTGGTGGATTGTTGGCGGGCGGATAAGCGCGCTTTAGGCGCAGCCGCCCTTTTTGCCAACAGCTTGACTCCTGTTGGCCCGCCAAGCGCCACGGAGTCGTTGGTTCTCATCCCCGCTATTCACAGCCTGTGGATAAGACTCGTTCCTTGTGGATAAGCGGTGGGGCGGAATCGACGCGGCCGGGGATGGAATCGCCCTGCCGATTTCACCCCGGGGCTTGTCCGCGAACTTATCCACAGCCTCGGAAATTCGCTTCACGGCTTGCCTTTTCGGATCGCAAGGCGGCAAGAGAGGCGATGGACCGCCTCCACCTTCACCTCATATCCGATTCCACCGGCGAAACGCTCGAAAATATCGCCAAGGCCGCGATCGCACAGTTCGACGATGTCGAAGTCGTGCGCCATTTCTGGCCGATGGTGCGCTCGGAATCGCATCTCGACCGGATCATGGCGGAGGTCCAGGCGAGCCCGGGCATAATCCTCTTCACCCTCGTCAACGGTGAGTTGCGCGCCAGTCTCGAGCGCCGCGCCGAGGCTCAGGGCTTGCCGCTTGTTCCCGCGCTCGACGCCGTAACCGACGCCTTGTCGCGCATGCTCGGGCAGGAAGCCAAGGCACGACCGGGCCGTCAGCATGCGCTCGATGCCGCCTATTTCGCGCGCGTCGAGGCGATCCAGTTCACCGTCGCGCATGACGACGGGATCGGCTGGGAAAATTGGGAACAGGCCGACATCCTGCTCGCCGGCGTATCGCGAACCTCCAAGACGCCGACGAGCATCTATCTGGCGAATCGGGGATACAAGACGGCCAATATTCCGATCGTTCCCGAATCGCCGCCGCCCGAGGCGCTCTATCATCTGAAGCGTCCGCTCGTCGTCGGGCTGACGACCAGCCTCGACCGCCTTGTCCAGGTTCGGCGCAACCGTCTGCTCTCGCTCAACCAGGCGCCCGAAACTGCCTATGTGGACGATGAACGCGTGAAAGCCGAAATCGCCTATGCCCGCCGCATGTTCGCCGACAATGACTGGCCGGTGATCGACGTCACACGCCGTTCGATCGAGGAAACGGCGGCTGCGGTGATCAAGCTGGTCGAGGATCGCGGAGGCCGGCCGGCATGACGCAGATCGTCCTTGCATCGCAGAGCAGCGGCCGTGCCGCGATGCTGCGCGCGGCTGGAATCGCGTTCGAAGCAACCGCAGCGCATGTCGATGAAGAGGCGCTGACGGCCGGTCTCGTTGCCGCCGGCCAGACGGCGCGCAACATCGCCGATGCGCTGGCGGAGGCCAAGGCGATCAAGATTTCTTCTCGGCTGCGCGGCGTTACCGTAATCGGTGCCGATTCGACGCTCGCGCTCGCCGATGGGACGATGCTCGCCAAGCCCGAGAGCCCCGATGAGGCAGCAGACCATCTGCGCCGCATGGCGGGAACGCGGCACAAATTGTTCAGCGCGGTCGTTGCGGCGCGCGACGGCGCGCCGGTCTGGCGCGCGATCGGCGAGGCGCGGCTGTGGATGCGGCCCTTGTCGGACGCCTTCATCGCCGATTATGTGGCGCAGCATTGGGACAGCATCCGCTGGACCGTTGGCTGTTACGAAATCGAGGGGGCGGGCGTGCAATTGTTCGATCGGGTCGAAGGCGATCCCTGGACGATCATCGGCATGCCGATGCTGCCGTTGATGGCATGGCTGCGCGCGACCGGGCTGGCGCCGCAATGAGCGCTGCCGATTCCGCCCCTTATGCCGAGGTGATCGGCGATCCGATCGCCCAGTCGAAATCGCCGCTGATCCATGGCTTCTGGCTCGATGCGCTGGGCATGAAGGGCGCGTATCGGCGCGCGCATGTGAAGCCCGACGATCTGGCGGCCTATATCGCCGAGCGCCGGACAGATCCCGCCTGGCGCGGATGCAATGTCACCATTCCGCACAAGATCGCGGTGATGGATCTGGTCGATGATCCGGGCGACATTCGCGGCACGATCGGCGCGATGAATACGATCGTGCGGCAGCGAGACGGGGCGCTTATCGGGACCAACACCGATGCTGCGGGCTTCTATGCCCCGCTCGCCGAACTCGATCTCGAAGGCGCGCCGGTTGTGCTGATCGGCGCGGGCGGCGCAGCGCGGGCGGTGCTTTTCGCGCTCGCGCGCGCGAAGGTCGGACATGTCACCATCCTCAACCGTTCCCCGCTGAAAGCGATGGGCCTGCTTGCCACCTTCGGGCTCAAGGGCGATGTCGTCGCGCTCGATGTCCCGCTTCCGCCGGCCGCGTTGCTCGTGAATTCGAGCAGTCTTGGCATGACGGGGCAGCCGCCGCTCGACCTCGACCTGTCGCCGTTGCCCGACGATGCGATCGTATACGATCTTGTTTACGCACCGCTGATGACAGGGCTGCTCCGCGCCGCGGACGCGCGCGGGCTGGACATCGTCGATGGGCTCGACATGCTGATCGGTCAGGCGGCCCTGGCATTCGAGCTATTTTTCGGCGCGCCGCCGCCCGAGGGACGCGACGAGGAATTGCGCGCGATTCTGACGGCATGACGCATTACAAGCGCCCCGGATCGCGGCTTCGCCGACCGTTCATTCTCGGCCTGACGGGTTCGATCGGCATGGGGAAATCGACCGCGGCGACGATGTTCGAACGCGAAGGGGTGCCGGTGTTCGATGCCGATGCCGAAGTTCACCGCCTGCAAGGTCCCCGCGGTGCCTTGGTCGCCGCGATCGAGGCGCGCTTTCCCGGCACCACCGGTCCGCGCGGCGTCGATCGCCAGGAACTTGGCCGCCGCGTGCTCGGCAACCGTCACGAGCTTGCCGCACTCGAAGCGATCGTCCATCCCGCAGTCGGCCGCGCGCAGAAGAAATTCCTTGCCCGTCACCGCGCGCGCGACGTCGTCGTGCTCGACATTCCGCTCCTGTTCGAAAAAGGAGGCTGGCACCGCGTCGGCGCCGTCGCCGTCGTCACCGCACCGATGTGGATCCAGCGCAAACGCGTGCTGCGCCGGCCCGGCATGACCAACGCAAAGTTCAAGGCGATCCGGGGCCTGCAGGTTCCCGATCGCGTCAAGCGCGCACGCGCCGATTTCCTGATCGAAACCGGCCGCCCGAAAAGCGAGACCCATCGTCAGATTCGGCGGATCGCCTCTTGTTTCCATACGCAATAGGGTCCAGATTGTTTGAAAGATGCGTGAGATAATCTTCGATACGGAAACCACGGGACTCGACCCCAGAACGGGGCACAGGCTGGTCGAAATCGGGTGCATCGAATTGATCGACCGCCGCGAATCGGGGCGGACCTTTCACGCCTATTTTCACCCCGAACGCGATATGCCGGCCGAGGCCGAGGCGGTGCACGGCCTTTCGATCCAGTTTCTGTCCGACAAGCCGCTCTTTGCCGCGCGCGTCGACGAATTGCTCGACTTTCTCGGCGATGCGCCGATGGTGGCGCACAACGCGGCTTTCGACTTCGGTTTCGTCAACGCCGAACTGGCGCGCGTCGGCCGGCCGCCGCTCGATATGGCGCGCATGTGCTGCACCGTGCAGATGGCACGCAAGCTTCATCCGGGCGCCAAGCACAGCCTCGATGCGCTTTGCACGCGCTACGGCATCGACCGCAGCCACCGCGTCAAGCACGGCGCGCTGCTCGACGCCGAACTACTGCACCAGTCCGATCCGTCGCCCCCACCCGCCCGTTTCGCGAACCGCGCCCGCACGGTGCAACCCCGGCCGAACTGGCGCGTCATGCAGAATTCGTCGCCACGCTCAATCAACCCCTGTGGCACGATAGTCCCTGATCGCGGCTCCCCTGCGATCCCGTGGACATGACTGAAGGAGAAGAAAAATGGAAATCCGCGTCTCTGGCCACCAGATCGAAACCGGCGAAGCGCTGCAGGCGCATGTGTCGGACCGGATGAACGCGATTGCCGACAAATATTTCTCGCGCGCGATCGGGGCGCACGCGACCTTCGGAAAGGGACCGCACGACAGTTTCCAGTGCGACATCGTCGCGCATGTCATGCAGGGTCTGGTCCTGAAAGGCCATGGCCAGGCGCAGGACGCGCATGTTGCGTTCGAGGGCGCGGCCGACCGTATCGAAAAGCAGCTGCGCCGCTATATGCGTCGGCTGAAGGACCGCAACAACGGCAATGGTGCGCAGTTGGTGACGATCGAGACGATCGAGGACAATGCCAGCTATGTCGTTTTCGACGGCGGCACCGATGATGAAGATGCGGGCGATGCGCCGGCGATCATCGCCGAAACCCGCGTCGATATCCCGACGAGCAGCGTGTCCGATGCGGTCATGATGCTGGATTTGCGTGACACCAATGCGCTGCTGTTCGTCAACAGCAAGACCGGGTCGCACAACATGGTCTATCGTCGCCGCGACGGCACGATCGGGTGGGTCGAGCCGCGCTAGCAGACAATAGGGCTGGATTTTCTCTGCCGTTCGGCCTAAGGGCCGCGCCCAACAAAGCCCGAAAGCCGGACGGCGGGGGCCAGCCTAGTCCGCTCAAGCGAACCAACGCCAACAGGATGACCCGCGTGGCGTCGCCTTGCGGCCATGCAGATTTGACCAGACCGATGAACCTATCCTCCCTCCTGTATCCGGCCACCGTGCGTGCCAATGTGCAGCTTGATGCCAAAAAGGCGCTGTTCCCCTATGTGGGCGAACTGGCGGCGCGGTCGCTGGGGCTCGACGCGGGCGAAGTGAGCGAGGCGCTGCTCGAGCGCGAACGGCTCGGTTGGCCGATCTCAACGGCGTGCGCGGCATGTTCCTGCAGCTCGCGCGCCCGATCGATTTTCAGGCGGTCGATGGTTTGCCGGTCGATCTTCTCTTCGTACTGCTGTCGCCGCTCGACGCGGGCGCCGACCATCTGAAGGCCCTCGCCGGCGTATCGCGGATGCTGCGCAACGACAGCATTGCCGAACGATTGCGCGGCGCGAAGAATGACGAAGCGCTTTATGCCATGCTCGTCGATGCCGAAGCGCGCGACGCGGCCTGACCTTCCGGGGCGGATGCTCCGATGACGCGCTTCACCAGCCGGTTCCTCGTCGATCTTCTTATCCGCGAAACCGAGGCCGCGGGCGGATTCGCTGCGGTTCTTGCCGCGGGCGACGATCATTCCGGCTCGATCCTCGTCCAGTGCAGCGACCGCGGGGTCGCGGGGCCGCTGCTCGAACGCCGCTTTGCGATGACCGGCAATTATGTATGGGAGGCGGTCGGTCCCGATCCTGCGAGCGATGGTGAAGAGCGCGCAAACTATCAGGACCGGCGGCGAAAGGCCGATCCCGACCTGTGGATCGTCGAGCTGGATATCGCAGATGCGCCACGACTCGTCGCGGAGTGGGGCGCGTTAACTTGACTCTGTTGCGGCGCACAATAGGTGCCCGGCCACTTGATAACGCGTAGGTCGTATCGCGGGTTGCATCCGTCTTTTCGGATAGGCCCGATTTACCGATATGGACACGCAGTCGGATGACGACCGCAGGTGGTTCAGGATCGACGATCCCCCAGCCTGTTAGATTTAGGTTCGTCAGCCGCCCTTTTGACGGATTAGATGAGTCGTATTCTGAACGCTGCCAGCGTGGCTGCCGTGGGCATGACTGCCTTTGCCGCGCTGTCGTTGGCCGAACCCGGCTTCGCCAGTGACCTGGCTGCCGACGCCAACATTCCCGCGATCACGCTGCCCGCCGCCGATGCGCCGGCCGACAGCGATGCGGCAGCTCCGTCGACCGAAGCCGAAACGCCGGTCGATATCGCCACCGACGACAGCGCTGTTGCCGATACGCTGGCCCAGTTGGTCGCGGCGACCCCGAAGCCCGAGACGATCGATCCCGAACTGCGCTGCCTGGCACAGGCGGTCTATTTCGAATCGCGCGGCGAATCGCTGGCGGGACAGCTCGCGGTCGCGCATGTCGTGATCAACCGCGCGAAGTCGGGCCGCTTCCCGACGACCCTGTGCGGCGTCGTCCATCAGCCGAGCCAGTTCAGCTTCGTGCGCCGCGGCAAGATGCCCGCCGTGCGCAATGCCGTCCAATGGTCGAACGCGCTGGCGATCGCGCAGATTGCGCGCGACGACAGCTGGCAGAATAGGGCGCCCGGCGCACTGTTCTTCCATGCGCGCTACGTCTCGCCCGGCTGGCGCAAGACGCGCATCGCGCAGATCGACAACCACATCTTCTATCGCTGAATTCGCGGGTGCGGGGGCCACGCCCCCCACCTCGTTCATTGCCAAGCCATTTTTGCTGGCGCATGATGCGGGTATGACGCGTCATTTTTCCGTCGCCCTGCTCGCGGCAGCGGCGCTTGCGCTCGGCGGTTGTGCCACGGCGGTTCCACCCGTCGAGGTTACCCGCTTCCATAACAATGCGACCGCCGGCCTGGCCCCAGGCACGCGCTATGCCGTCGAGGTGCTGCCGCACGGCGATGCCTCGTCGACGGGCGGCGCGGCGCAGCCGTCGCTCGAATGGAACAGCTATCGCATCGCGGTTGAGCGTCAGCTGCAATTGCTGGGCTTCGTCGCTGCGCCCGAAGGCACCGCCGCGCCGCTCAAGGTTCGCATCGCCTTCGACCGAAACGATCGCATGCCGCTTGCAAAGCGTTCGCCGGTTTCGGTCGGTGTTGGCGGATCGACGGGCAGCTATGGCTCGGGGGTGGGCCTCGGGATCGGCATCAATCTTGGTGGCGGGCCGAAACAGATGCAGGATCTGCAGCTGTCGGTGCGCATCGATGACGCGGCCACGGGCCAAGCCCTGTGGGAAGGCCGGGCGCTCAGCGCGGTGCCGGTGAAGGCGCCTGCGGCACAACCGTCGATTGCTGCGGCGAAATTGGCCGAAGCCCTATTCAAGGACTTCCCCGGCGAATCGGGACGCACTATCAGCGTCCCATGACAATCAGCATCAACGCCGCTTTCGACAGCGGCAATATCGTCGTGGATTCGATCGATGGCACGCGTGCCCGCCTTTCGATCCGCAAGGATCGCGAATCCGATTTCTTTCAGTGGTTCCATTTCCGCGTGGCCTGCGCGGTGGGCGATGAACTTGAACTGGCGATCGCCGGGCTGGGCGATTCGGCCTATCCCGATGGCTGGCCCGGCTATGCCGCCTGCGCCAGCTATGACCGCGAAAACTGGTTCCGGCTCGACACCGGCTACGATGCCGGGACGCTCACCATCAACCACAGCGCCGAAGGGCAGCTTCTGTGGATCGCCTATTTTGCTCCCTATTCGATGGAACGGCATCACGATCTGGTCGCCTCTGTGGCCGAATGCGACGGCGTTTCCTATCGCTGTCTCGGCACCAGTCTCGAGGGGCAGCCGATCGACTGCCTCGAAATGGGCACGGGGCCGGTCCAGGTGTGGCTGTATGCGCGCCAGCATCCGGGCGAGAGCATGGCCGAATGGTGGATGGAAGGCGCGCTTGAAAAGCTCACCGATCCTGCCGATCCCCATGCCCGGTCGCTACGGCAGAAATGCCGTTTCCACATCGTCCCGAACATGAACCCCGACGGGTCGCGCCGCGGTCATCTGCGCACCAACTATGCCGGGGTGAATCTCAACCGCGAATGGGACAATCCGACTGCCGATCGCAGCCCCGAAGTGCTCGCGGTGCGCAATGCGATGGACGAAAGCGGCGTCGATTGGGCGATGGACGTTCATGGTGACGAGGCGATTCCGGCGGTGTTCCTCGCAGGTTTCGAGGGCATCCCGTCGTTGAAGGACGAGCAACAGGCGGGCTATCTGGCCTTCCAGTCCGCCCTTGCCGCCAATACGCCCGATTTCCAGACCGTCCTCGGCTATGAAAGCTCGGCGCCGGGCAAAGCCAATCTGTCGATGTCGACGACGCAGCTCGCGGAACGCTTTGGTGCGGTGTCGATGACGATCGAAATGCCGTTCAAGGACAATCGCGATCTGCCAGATCCGGTCGCCGGCTGGTCGCCCGAACGCTCGAAGCTGCTCGCGCACGCGTGCCTCGCGACGCTGGACCAGATGCTTTGACCGATGCCGCAGGTCAGGACGGCTGGCATATCGTCGAGGACGATCTGTCGGGCGCTCCGATCCGCGCGCTGCTCGAACGGCATTTTGCCGGCATGCTCGCAAACTCGCCCGAGGAAAGCTGCCATTTCCTCGATTTCGAGGGGCTGAAGGCGCCGGGCGTTACCTTCTGGTCGATTCATTGCGGCCCCGATCTGGCGGGTTGCGGCGCGCTGAAGCGACTCGATGGCCGGCACGGCGAGATCAAGTCGATGCGCACCGCCGACGCCTTTCTGCGCCGCGGCGTCGCCGCGCGGATGCTGGGCCACATCATCGAAGCGGCCCGCGCGGGCGGGCTTGAGCGGCTCAGCCTCGAAACCGGGTCAGGCGCTGCCTTCGAGCCGGCACTTGCGCTCTACCGGCGGCATGGCTTCACGGACTGTGCGCCTTTCGCGGATTACAGGCCCGATCCATTCAGTCGCTTCATGACGCGCGCAATCTAGCAACGCAAAACAGAAACGGGGCCCGGAAGGGACAGCCGGACCCCGTTCATACGGCCCATTCGGACCGGCGTTAGCCGCTCGCTTACGCGGCTTTCTTGGCTTCGATCGCCGTGGGCTGCGTGCCGCCGATGGCGATCTTGTGCGGCTTCATCGCTTCGGGCACTTCGCGCACCAGGTCGATGATCAGCAGCCCGTCGGCCAGGTCGGCGCGATCTACGCGCACGAAATCGGCAAGCTGGAAGCGGCGCTCGAAGGCGCGCGTCGCAATGCCGCTATACAGAAGCTGGCGCGTTTCGCCGTCCTTCGCGGGCGCCTTGCGGCCGCTGACGGTCAGCATATTCTGCTGCGCGGTGATGTCGATCTCTTCGCTCTTGAAACCCGCCACCGCGACAGTGATGCGGAAATGGTCGTCGGCGACCTTCTCGATATCGAAGGGCGGATAATTTTCGGCCGAACCGCTGTTTTCCAGAAAGTCGAACAGACGATCGAAACCGACGGTCGAGCGGCGATAGGGGGTCCAGTCAAAGCTGTTACGCATGGGTCATTCCTTCCTTGCAAAGCGAAGTCATCGGGCCGCGGCATGGCCTGCCGCGGCTTCCATCCGGCCCCGTTTCGGCGACCGGATGATCCGAATCTGGGATGGCGCCGACCCTTTTCAAGAGGGGCGGTGGCCCTTGCCCGAAAGCCGCGCTATGGCGCCCCCGAATCGCCCGCGCGGGCGCGCCCTTTGTCGAAAGGACAGATCATGCCGCAGCTCATCCTCATCCGTCACGGCCAGTCGCAGTGGAATCTCGAAAACCGCTTCACCGGCTGGTGGGACGTCGATGTCACCGAAAAAGGCGCGGCAGAGGCGTGGGCGGCGGGCGAACTGATGAAGGAAAAGGGTATCGCCCCCGACACCTGCTTCACCTCGGTCCAGACGCGCGCGATCAAGACGCTCAACCTCGCGCTCGAGGCGATGGGCCGGCTCTGGCTGCCGGTGACCAAGGATTGGCACCTCAACGAACGCCATTATGGCGGGCTCACCGGCCTCGACAAGGCGGAGAC
>LULG01000313.1_pt1 | contig 13567 bp, 16 predicted proteins | sample 728211 | NCBI WGS metagenome assembly LULG01 (sample SAMN03860295, study PRJNA289734) | marine metagenome | biome: seawater column; feature: ocean; material: water; isolation source: Red Sea water column Station 169 - depth 200m | place: Saudi Arabia: Red Sea | collected 2011-10-15 | depth 200 m | reverse complement strand
CTTTATGCCAGGGATTGGTTTATTAGGGTTTGATATGGGATATGGATTTGACGATATTACAGGTGATGGTAACCCTAACGGATGGGAATATACAATAACATTTGGACAAACATACTAAAGGAGAATAAAGTGTATAAAAAAATAGCTATTTTGTTATTATTGATATCAATATCATTTGCACAAGAAAAAATTGGGGTGGTTTTTTCAGAAAAAATTCGATTAGAATTTGAAGAATTCAAAGATGTTGAACAACAATTACAATTAGAACTCGACGTTATTCAAAAAGAATATGAAGCCATGGCTACTGAATTAGATAGCATGGTAAAAGAATATGAACAACAAAGTTTGATGATGTCTGAAGAGCTGAAAAAAGCTAAAGAACAAGATATTGTTGATATGAATAATTCAATGCAAAGTTATCAATTATCAAAAGTTGGACCTAATGGTGAGCTTACTAGAAAACAAGCACAGTTAGAGTATGATTTAGTACAGAAATTTAAAAATGCTGTTGATTCTGTTGCAATTTCTAAAGGTTATGATATCATTATGGATGGTTCCCAAGCTTCATTATATACAAAACCAACTCACGATTTAACTGATGATGTTCTTTATGAATTAAGAAAAGCAAGCGATCAATCAAAATAAATTGAGATTCACTTGTTTACTCTTGAACAAATTGCTTTAAAAGTAAAGGGGAAAGTTGTTGGTGATTCTTCGGTTCAAATCGCTTCTGTTGATGATATTAATGAAGCATCTGAGGGTTCAATAACATTTTCTTTTTTACCAAAGTACCAAAAAAAGATGTCATCATCTAAAGCATCTGCTTTTGTTTCTGATTCTGAAAAAGATTTAGCAGGCTATAATGGCATTGTTGTTGAACAGCCCTATCTGGCAATGATAACAATCCTTACTTTATTCTCCAAAAATAAAGACCTTGAACATGCTATCCATCCCAATGCTGTTATTTCAGAATCTGCGAAAATTGATTCAGATGTTACTATTGGTCCCTTTTCTGTCGTTGGAGACAATGTTAGAATAAAAAGTGGTACCATAATTGGTTCTCAAGTTGTTATATACAATGATGTCCAAATTGGTCAAGATTGTTTAATCCATTCTGGTGCTATTATTGGGGCAGATGGATTTGGTTTTGCAACTATTAATAATAAACACCATAAAATTCCTCATATTAAAAGTGTTATTATTGGTGATATGGTAGAAATTGGTGCAAATTGTACAATCGATAAAGGGTCAGTAAAAAATACAGTTATTAAAAATTCTTGTAAAATGGATGACCAAGTTCATATTGCTCACAATGTTACAATAGAAGAAGGTTGTTTGATTTCAGGTGGCACATTTCTTGGAGGAAGCGTTACTATTGGTGCTTATTCAATGCTTGGTGGAAAAGTAGATATTGGACCGCATGTTATTGTAGGAGAAAAATCAATTTTTGCTGCAAGATCAGTTGTATTAAAATCTGTAAAAGGTAATCAGATGTATGCAGGGAATCCAGCAAGAGAAATTAAAGAAAAACAGAAACGTGATGCTGTGTTTACCAAAGTAGAGATTTTAGAAAAGCGCTTAAAGAAACTGATTAAAGAATGATAAGAAAGCAAAAAACAATTCAAGCCGCAGTGTCTTGTACTGGCGTTGGATTACATACTGGAGTAGAAAGTACTATTACTTTCAATCCAGCTCCTGAGAATTTCGGAATTAAATTTATTCGTACCGATAAAGAAGATCAATATATCACACCAGATTTAGCAAATGTTATTGATTTAACCAGAGGGACCACTATTGAAGAGAATGGAATAAAAGTTCATACCACAGAACATGTATTGTCTGCATGTGCTGGGATGGAAGTCGATAATTTACTGATTGAATTAAATAGTAAAGAACCACCTGTGATGGATGGAAGTGCTAGAGATTTTGTTGCAACATTAGTGGAATCTGGCATTGTAGAACAAGAGTCAGATGTAGATTTTCTAAAAATAACAAAACCTGTTGTATATACTGATGAAGACAAAGATGTTGAGGTTGTAGGAGTACCTTATGATGGTTTTAAAACCACATTTACCATTCAGTATAACCTTGAAGATTTAGACGTACAATATTCATCAGTACACAACATGTCTAAGAATTATCAAAGTCAAATTGCCCCAGCAAGAACATTTTGTTTATTAAGTGAAATTAAAGGATTAACAAAAAAAGGACTTATTAAGGGAGGTAATTTAGGTAATGCTGTTATTATCGTAGATAAAGATATTGAAGATGAAGAAGTCAAAATTTTTAAGGAAAGATTTGGAATTAAATTTTTTAAAGGAGATAGAGGTTTACATAAAACACAAGTATTACGTTTTAGAAATGAACCTGTTAGACACAAAACATTAGATCTTATTGGAGATTTAGCATTATTGGGTAAACCTATATTAGGACATATTACCGCTATTAAAAGTGGACATAAAGGAAATGTTGAATTTGCAAAACTGTTAAGAAAAGAATTTAAAGATCAGTTTAAAAAATGAAAAATATTGATGAATTATTAAAAATTTTACCTCACCGCTATCCTTTTTTGATGATAGACAAAGTAATTAAATGGGATAAAAAAAAATCACTTCAAGCCATAAAAAATATTTCTATTAATGAACCTTATTTTCAAGGACATTTCCCAGGAAAACCAATTTTTCCAGGAGTATTAATTTTAGAATCAATGGCACAAGCTGGTTCATTAATTATATCAGATTTTGTGGATAATCCCTCGAAAAAATTAGCATATTTATCTAAAGTATTAAATTTTAAAATTCATAAAAATGTAATTCCAGGAGATCAACTTTATATTGAAGCAAAATTGTTACAACATAAAATGAATTCCTTTAAATTTAGTGTCAAATGTTTTGTTGACAAAAAACAAGTAGCATCGGCAGAATTTTTTGCAACTACAGTAAATAAATAAGAGGTTAATTATTAGTACAACTATACATCCAACAAGTGTTGTTTCAAAAAAAGCAAAAATTGGTTCAAATGTAACAATTGGTGCCTATAACGTAATTGAAGATAATGTGATTATTGGCAATAATGTAATCATCGGTAATTTTAATACTATCGGTGAATATACTGAAATCAAAGCTCATGTTCGCATTTTTCACAATAGTAGTGTTGGTGCTATTCCTCAAGATAAAAAATTTGGAGGGGAAAAAAGCAAACTAATTATTGGAAAACGTACAATCATTAGAGAATTTGTTACATTAAATAGAGGAACGAAAGCAAGCGGAGAAACCGTGATTGGAGATGATGTTTTAATTATGACAGGTGTTCATGTCGCCCATGATTGTAGAATAGGGAATAACGTCATTCTTGTGAATTTAGTTGCGCTTGGGGGGCATGTTGAAATAGATGATTGGGCCATTTTGGGAGGAGCAAGTACTGTACACCAGTTTTGTAAGATTGGAAAACATGTTATGCTTGCTGCAAATTCTAAAATTGTCCAAGATGTTCCTCCATTTATTTTGGCTGGTAAACATCCTGTTAAATATACTGGAATTAATTCCCTTGGTTTAAAAAGAAGAGATTTTTCAAACAAACAACGTACTACAATAAAAAAAGCTTACCAATACTATTTTCGATCTGATTTGAATGCTTCAGTTTCTTTAAAAAAGATAAAAGACGAATTCAAAAAAGATAAAGATATTAAAGAAATTATTTCTTTTATTGAAAACAGCAAACGCGGTATCATTTAATTACTAAATGAAGAAAATTTCTATATTTGGTTCTACTGGATCGGTTGGAACACAGGTTTTATCTGTTATTAACGATCACCAAGACAAATTTAAAGTTTCCTGTCTTTCTTGCAAAAGAAATGCTGATCTTTTATTAGATCAAGTCAGACAATTTATGCCAATCAAGGTCGCAATTGATAAAATTGACTCTAGCCATCCTTTAAATGGTTTTTGCAAAAAACATCATATTGAACTTATTGTTGGTGAAGATGCTTCTCATATTCTTTCGCAATATAATGAAATTGATTTAACAGTTAATTCTATTGTTGGTAGCGCGGGATTAATCCCAACAATTAATACCGTCTCTAATAATATTGATTTAGCATTAAGCAATAAAGAATCTTTGGTATTGGGCGGCCATATTATTATGCCACTACTTGACAATAATGATTCACAAATTATTCCTGTTGATAGTGAACATTCGGCTATTTTTCAGTGTTTACATGGCGAACCTGATAATTCTTTAAAAAAGATTATATTAACTGGTAGCGGGGGCCCCTTTTTAGAAAGACCACTTGATTCATTCGACACAATTACTAAAGAAGAAGCATTAAATCATCCAAAATGGAATATGGGGAATAAAATTTCAATTGATTCGGCTACAATGATGAATAAAGGATTAGAATATGTTGAAGCATTATGGCTATTTGGAATTAATACTGATCAATTGGATATTGTTATTCATCCACAATCAATTATTCATTCATTTGTTCAGTTTATAGACGACTCTTATAAAGCACAATTGGGTGTTCCAGACATGAAAGTACCAATTCAATATGCATTATCATACCCTGAAAGAATACATAATAATTTTGGAACATTAAATTTTTCAGAAATCAATCAATTTACTTTTTCAATACCAGATATGAATCGATATCCATGCTTACAACTTGCAATCGATTTGGTGCAAGAAGGAGGAAATAGCGTTCCTATTATGAGCATTGCAAATGACCATGTTGTAGAGCTGTTTTTGAATGATAGAATTAGCTTTATAGATATCCCTAAAACCATTGAAAAAACAGTAAAAAAATTTCAATCAAAAGAAAAGCCTAACGCAAAAGATTTAATTCAATTAAATCAAGAAATCAAAGTATATTTGGATTCAAATTAATTAAATATGATTTATAGTATTTTAGCATTTATCGTTCTAATAGGGGTTATTGTCTTTGTACATGAATTAGGACATTATTTAGCTGCCCGCAGTGTTGGAGTAACAGTAGAAAAATTTTCTATTGGGATGCCACCGACCATTTATAATTATCAGCCTAAAAATTCCAAGACTGTTTTTGCTATTGGAGCTTTGCCTCTAGGTGGGTATGTAAAAATGAAAGGTATTTTCGATGAAAGTATGGATTCTGGTTTTACTGGTGCTGATGATGAATTAGAGTCAAAAACCCCTTTACAGAAAATATGGGTTATGAGTGCTGGGGTAATTATGAATATTCTCTTAGCTTTTTTAGTTTTTGTTCTTATTGGAACAATTAATGGCGAACCTGTTGTGGTTAACGATGATACAACCATTGATTATGTTGTTCCAAATAGCCCTGCGTTTGAAGGAGGACTTAATGAAGGCGATATGGTACTTTCTGTAAATGATACCAACATTAATACCTGGGAAGACTTTACTACTATCATTAAGCAAAGCCCAAATACAACATTATCTATGATTATTCTTAGAGAAGGTAGTGAAATTCAAAAGAGTGTTACCCCATTATCTGCACCGGATATTGCATCTGGAAGAGTTGATAGATTAATTGGAAAACTTGGAGTTGATAAAAAAAGAGAAATAAGAGATTTAAGTTTTATTGAATCATTCCAATATGGGTTTGATCAAACAATTTGGTCAATGATATTAATGACTACTTCCTTAAAAATGATTTTTACAGGCAATGTCAGCAGAGATGACGTTGGTAGTGTTATTATGATTGGACAAATGGCTGGAGAAGCAGCACAAGCTGGACTTACTCCATTTTTAATGTTGATGGCTCTTATTAGTGTCAATTTAGCATTTATTAATATTTTACCGATTCCTGCACTTGATGGTGGTCATATTATGGTTATATTAATTGAAATGTTATTAGGAAAACCATTAACTATGAAAACAAGAATGCGTATTCAATCTGTTGGAATGTATTTCTTACTTGCCTTGATGGCATTTCTTATTATTAATGATCTTTTAAGAGTATTTTCTTAATACGATTTTAATTTTAAGACAATAACTCCACTTTTAAGTTTTATTATAATATTTACTGGAATCGTTCTATTATTTTCCACAATAGCATAAGAAATTTCCATATCACCCTTATTTTTTAATGCAGACTTACCATTATGTATTGGTGTATATGTATATGCATCAAATTTACCGGCTGGAGTACGAATTTTTTCTTCTCCAACATTTTTTATTTCAATTTCTCTAACTTTCCCTTCATCAATTGTTAAAAATTTTTTTGAACTATTTTTTGGGATATTAATATCACGCATTATCATAATTAACCCATATGGATCTATTACTTTTCCTGGCAACATGTATTCTTTATCATTTGTGATTGCAATATTGTTGTTAATAGTAGTAGTTGACTGTCTGCGAAAATTTTTCTCTCTAATATTTTTCTCTTGTTTTATTAAAGAGAGATCATTTTTACTAATCCAAGTATTAATCTCATCTCTAATTTTGTATAATTGATCTCCAAGCTTTGATGTTTTTACAACAAACTGAAAATGATATGCATCTTCATTATTAATGATTTCACTTTTTTCAGTTTTTAAACTTGCTTTTCCTAATTTTAGAGGGCCAAAACGTACCTCATATTTATATTCTTCTCCAATGCTAATTGATTGAGCATTAAGAATAGAAATCATTACTAATAAAATAATTTTTTTTAACATTTATCTAATTTGTGAGATCGTATCATCTTCAAAAACATAAATTTTTGATGGATTATTAGTTTGTAGTATTCCTGCGTCCAATAATAAGTCAATTTCATTACCAAATTCTTTTTCAATTAAATCAGGATCATTTAATGGTTGATTGCCACTTCTATTGACACTAGTGCTAGTAATTGGATTTCCGTAATTGGATAACAATACATTCAAAAATGCATGTTGGGGAATCCGAAATCCAACTTTTTCTTTCTCCACAATCAGGTTGCTGATAAAATTTTCTTTATAAGACACAATACACGTATCTCCATTATTTACAATTTTTAACATTTGTTCTTCTAATATCGGGTTGATTACAATTTTGTTTGATATATCTTCGAATTCATGGATGATAATTGTCATTGGCCCTGTTCTTTGTTTTAAGCCATTTATTTTTTGAATACCACTATCATTATTTGCATCTGTCCCAATCCCGTATATTGTATCTGTTGGATAGACTATAATTTCTTTGTTTTTTAATGATGTAATCACTTGATCTACTGCATTAACATCATTAATCAGTATGCGTTTCATTGTGGCTTTGTTTTCCAACGTTTATGAGGCCAAAAATATTGTTCAGGATATTTCCTAATCCTTTGTTCAAGCATCGAAGTATATTTTTGAACCGTATCTTCAATGCTCATATTTGTTGTATTTATTCTTTCAAAATTGGCTTCGTGGCAGTTATTAGTTTTGACCATTGAAAAGAAAATCAGTGGACTTCCCATTGTTTGATTATATCTTGCTGCTCCAGAAGGAGTAGAAGAAGGCTTATTAAAAAAATTCACGAACACACCTTTTTTCCCTGCATCTTGATCACTTAGAAGTATCAGCATCTCGTTATTTTGTAATGATTTTTTCACTTCACTGCTCGGACCTCCCTTATGCATTTCATTCGCTATATATGGTTTTCTTAGTTCTAGAAAAAATTTCGAAGCTTCAGCATTGTTTTGTTTGTATGATATACCTGCAATATTTTTATAACCATTTTTTGCCATCGCAACAAACAATTTATGAAATGATCCAAAATGTCCACTGACTAAAATAAGTCCTTTTTTTTCTTTGAGTGCTTGATCAAGAATATGAATATTGTTTAGACGAACTTTTTTTGAATCAAAATGTGCATATTTACTAAGGAAATCAACCACCTCTTCTACATAAAAGTGATAACATTTTTTAATCATTGTATTATGCCAGTTATTATCTTTTTCTGGAAATGCACTTCTAAGATTTGCTATGGCCATTTTTTTCCTTAGTTTTAGAATATGGAATAGTAGAAAATAATGTATTTTATAGTTAATTTTGAGGAAGAGTTTTGGCAATTTTTCCAAACAAAAAGAATAAAATTTTAGAAACCAATACATTTTTATAATGTAAATCTTTGTGTTAGCAATGAAAACAAAATTTAACAAGCTTTGGGTATTTATTTTATGTGTTATTTTTAGCATTACGTTTGCTGACAACCATAATACCAAAGTCTATGTTGTTCCAATTCAAAGCACAATCGATCTAGGCATTCCTGCTTTTGTTAATCGTGCTATTGATACTGCTGAAAATGATAATGCAGAATTAATTATTTTTGACATTGAAACTTTTGGTGGTCGGGTTGATGCAGCAACACAAGTGAAAGATGCAATTTCTGGTACCGATATTCAAACCATTGCATTTATTAATAGACGCGCTATTTCTGCAGGTTCTCTTATTTCACTTTCTTGTAATAAAATTTATATGACTTCTGGAGCGACAATTGGTGCTACAAGCGTAGTAGACATGAGCGGTGAAAAACAAGCTGAAAAATCTCAAAGTTATATGAGAGAAGAAATGGCTGCTACTGCAGAACAAGCTGGGAAAAACACTACTATTGCCCGTGGAATGGTTGATGAAGAGTTAAGTTTCGAATATCTTATAGTTGAGGGCGATTCTATTAAAGTAGATGATATAGAAGGTCGTAAAGAAGGAAAATTAATTACACTGACGACCGAACTTGCTCTCAAGTATCACATTGCTGATGGGACAAGCGAATCTATTGAAGATATTCTTGCAGATCTAAGCATAGAAAATTATGATATCATTACTTTGGATGAAAATTGGTCCGAAGATTTAGTCCGTATTCTTACCGACCCTGTTGTTTCTTCTTTATTAACTACTTTTGGCACTATTGGAATTATTTCTGAACTATATAGTGCAGGATGGGGTATTGGAGGCACTATTGGAATAATTTGTCTAACACTAGCATTAGGAGCCGGTTATTTAACCAAGCTTTGTTTTTGGTATAGTAGGATTAATCATTTTATTTTATGGTTTATATTTATTATTAATTCCTGATGTTCCAGTAAGTGATGAAATATATTCAGCAGCATTAGATGGTTTTTCTTGGGCAATTGTTGGAGGTATTATTGTATTGATTATGTTAATTCGTTTAATATCACAATCAAAAGTATTTCAAAAATTGATTACCAAGGATTCAAATAAGGCAACCTTAAAAGATAACTATGATAAAAGATCGAAGGTATAGTGCTTATTTATATTAGTTTTTATGAATAAATTATAGAATATTTTATAACACAAAGGAGGAGTAATGGGACTTTATGTTGCCATACCGTTAGTATTATTTATTATCGTACTATTATGGATTGTGCCAGTGGGATTATGGTTACAGGCTATTTTTAGTATTGGAGGAGGACATGTAACAATTTTTAGCCTAGTTGGCATGAGATTTAGAAGAGTGCCCCCTAGCATCATTGTTAACGGTTTAATTGCCGCTAATAAAGCTGGAATAGATCAAGTTTCAAGTTCAGATTTAGAAGTACATTATATGGCTGGAGGAAATGTTGATAAGGTTGTAGATGCACTAATTGCAGCATCTAAGGCCGGTATCGATCTTACCTTTTCAATTGCTACTGCGATTGATTTAGCAGGACGAGATGTTTTATCTGCTGTACAAACCAGTGTATATCCAAAAGTGATTGATGCACCAGTAGATGGAAAATTATCAGCAGTTGCTAAAGATGGAATTGAAGTAAGAGCTCGAGCAAGAGTAACAGTAAGAACCGATATTCCAAATTTAGTTGGAGGCGCTACAGAAGATACTATCATTGCAAGAGTTGGTGAAGGTATTGTTAGTGCAATTGGTTCTAAAGAAAATTATGAAGCAGTTTTAGAAAATCCTGATTCAATCTCAAAAAACGTACTAAATAAGGGACTAAATCAAGGAACTGCATTTGAAATTTTGTCAATTGATATTGCTGACATTGATGTTGGTAAAAATATCGGTGCTCAACTTCAAGCCGATCAAGCAGAAGCAGATTTGCGTGTAGCACAAGCAAAGGCAGAAACTAGAAGAGCAATGGCTGTTGCACTTGAACAAGAAATGAAAGCAAAGGTTGTTGAAGCTGAATCTGAAGTTCCAAAAGCAATGGCACAAGCATTCCGGGAAGGAAATTTAGGAGTGATAGATTACTATAAGCTGAATAATATTGCTTCTGATACTAGCATGAGAGAATCAATTGCTGGTACTAGTGATGAACAAGACAATTCTGAGGAATAATACAATTTGGAAGAGTTATTTTATTGGTTTATTATCTTAGCATTTTATCTTTTTTCTGCCTATAGAAGTCGAAAGAAAAAAATGATTCCACCACCTATTGAAAAAGAAGTGGAGGATACTATTCCTGACGCACCACCACCTCAGACAAAAAGTGTGTTAGATTTTCTGAATGATGCATTTGAAAAAATGGAAACAGCAGTAGAAGAAATTGAAATCCCTCAACCGGATCAAGTTAGTAAAAAACCTATCGAACCTATTGATAGTGCTTTACCAGTTCAAGATCAATCTATGCATCATATTGAACCAAGTTTTGAAGAACATTTTGATGATATGCATGATATGAGTAAGGTAGATGATCGTCATTTAGGTCCTTTACAATCAAGAATTAAACATACTCAAACTAAGTATGATTTATTTCATGCGAAATCGAAAGTAAAAATATTACAAGAAAAATATTCTAATAACCCATTAAAGCTTGGTATTATTATGCAAACAATTTTTGATAAACCAAAGGCAATGCAACAATAATATGAACTTCCTTATTATGGGGCCACCAGGAGCAGGGAAAGGTACCCAAGCTAAGATTTTAGCTGAAAAATATAACCTTATGCATTTATCAACTGGAGATATGTTGCGTCACGAAATTGATAATCAAAGCGATATTGGTTTAAAAGCAAAAAGTTATATGGATCAAGGTTTTCTTGTACCAGATGATGTATTATTATCAATCATGGAGAACACTTTAGCTGCCTTAGAAGGGATAGGAATTGTCTTAGATGGATTTCCTAGAACGATTCCTCAAGCAGAAGGATTAGAAGCAATTTTCAATAAACTTAATTTGCGAATTCATTACGTTATTAATGTTCATGTTGATAAAGATATTTTAGTTAAGCGGTTAATTAATAGAGCAAAAAATTCTGGTAGAACTGACGATACGGAAGATGTGATTATCAATCGTCAAAAAGTTTATTCAGAACTTACTGCACCATTAATTGAATTTTATCAAGATCAACTTCTTACCATTGATGGTAAAGGAACTATTGAAGAAGTCACCCAACGTATTTTAGAAAAGATTCAATAATGATTGTTATAGGTATTACGGGAGGAATTGCTTCTGGAAAAAGTGTAGCATCCAATGTTTGTAAGAAATATAATGCATATATTTTTGATGCAGACAAAGAAGCTAAGAAACTCTTATTTACTAAAGAAATATCACAAATAGTTTTAGACGCTTTTCCTACGTTAAATAGTATTACTCTTGAATCATTAGCAAAAGTAGTTTTTGCCAATAAAAAATCTCAAAAAAAATTGAATCAAATCATTCATCCAGCTGTCAACAAAGAAACCTTAAAAAGGATTGAAAAAATTCGTGATGAAAACCAACACTCACTTTTTGTTGTTGATGCTCCTTTGATTATTGAAAGCGGTTCTTATCAATATTATAATGAATCCAATTTCTCTCTTATTTTAATTACAAGCCCTGAATCTGTTCGTATTGAACGTGCTTTAGCTAGAGGAAATTTATCATTAGACACCATTCAAGATCGTATTAAACTGCAATGGCCAGATGAAAAGAAAAAAGAATATGCAGATTATATTATTGAAAATAATTCTTCTCTTGCTAAATTTGAATCTGAGATTGAAAAACTAATACAAAAAATTATTAATGATACTAAATCGTAAATATATAATCATCATCCTATTATGTTTTATTTTTATTAATTGTTCTGGTAAGGATAGCATGATTACTCACCCTACTGGTTTTGTAGACCCTTCTGACAGTAGCGGTGGCGGTAGCGGCAATGGTGGCGGCAATGGTGGCGGCAGTGGTACTACTGAACTTGATGTACAACTAATGTATCCATTAGATGAACAAACCAAGTTATTTTCAACAACTTGGGGAGCTCATCAACGTACCTTTATTGTGCATGTACCACCAAATTTTGATCCAAATTATTCTATTCCTTTGTTGTTTGTTCTTCATGGATATACTAGTAGTGCCAATGCTATTCATAGTTATTCAGGATTTGATCAAATTGCTGACCAGGAAAACTTTATTGCAGTTTATGTACAGGGGACTACAGACCTTACTGGTACCACTGGTTGGGATGTTAATGTAGTTGGTACATTTGATGGTGTAGATGATGTTGGATTTTTTAAAGCATTGATTGGTTATTTTAAAACTGATTATAATATTAATTCCAATAAAATTTTTTCATGTGGAATGTCGTTAGGAGGTTTTATGAGCTATAGGCTTGCTTGTGAACTTGAAGAAATTAATGGAATTGGATCAGTTACAGGTTCACATGCTGCATACTATACTTGTAATCCACCAAACGAGAAGAATATTATTCATTTTCATGGCAATGCTGACACGGTTGTTCCCTATAATGGTACCTCTTGGTCTGTACCAGTAGAGACTGTACATGATTTTTGGGCTAACAACAATAATTGCCAGGATCAATCTCAAATAACCGTTCCAGATTTTAATAATGATGGCCTGCAATCTACCCAATTTATTTCTTATAATTGTGATCAAAATACTGATGTAGTCCTCTATAAAATGGAATATGAAGGGCATACTTGGTTTCATCAAGATTGGGGAGATGATTTAAATAGCTCAGAATTAATTTGGGAATTTTTTAAAGACAAATAATCCTAATTAAAATCTGATAGTTTATACTGTAAAAAAAAATCTACCAATTCTTTACTCGCATTAATTTCATGATTGTTATTTCCTAGACCCAGTTTAATCCAAAACCAATCACCTACAGGAGAACCGAACCATTGATGTCCACCATTATAAACTTTAAAGTGAACAACTTTTGTATCTGAATTATTACGATAAAACGTAAATTTTTCAACATATGTTTTATCAGATGGAACAACATCATCAATGGCCTGTATTTCCAGTTCAGAAAGCTGATTGTGTTTTGCCCAATAGTTCACCGAATCCATCGTATTCATTGCATAATCTCTAGGGTCTGTATAGTCAACGAGCCTATCGTCTGTACCATGTATATGTATTAAAGGAATTTCTCTGCTTACCGAACAAGATTGATCATCATTAAGCATAAAATTCCCTGTTACTGATCCAAATGCGGTAATTTTATCTGAAAGACTACAAATTAATTCATAAGACATATATCCTCCATTAGACATTCCACATGCATATATACGATCAAGATCAATATTATAATCTGTTGCTATTGAATCAATTAATACATTAATAAACCCTACATCATCTTGACGATTTAAGCCTCGTCCTGTTCCTACATTCCAAGAATTATTAATAGCTTCAGGATAAACAACAGCAACTCCTTTAGAA
>LULG01000262.1_pt1 | contig 13619 bp, 31 predicted proteins | sample 728211 | NCBI WGS metagenome assembly LULG01 (sample SAMN03860295, study PRJNA289734) | marine metagenome | biome: seawater column; feature: ocean; material: water; isolation source: Red Sea water column Station 169 - depth 200m | place: Saudi Arabia: Red Sea | collected 2011-10-15 | depth 200 m | reverse complement strand
GTAGGGCAAATGGCGTTATTGGAATTAACTGCACTTGCTAAATACTTTTGGATATGTTACTATAACTACGTGACAAGATGAATAAATAAAATTTTAGAGAGCATTATGTTTCCTAAATTCATTAATTTTGTAGTTTTTCTCCTTGTTCATTCTTATTCATAACGTTATTCATAGCGTAAAGACTTAGAATCTATATAGTGAAACGGAGTTTCATAACGAATGATTCTAACGAGTTTTCGGAGAAAAATAAAGATGAATTCTACCTTCATTCACGTTACTTTTTTTGACGCGGAGCGTCTGCCCTTTTTAATACTATTCCGAAGGAATATTACTAATTTATGATTCAATACCTGTGGACTTCGGTCTGCAGGTATTTTTTTTATGTGTAAATCTCGTGGCACGGAGTGCCACAGCGCTGGTTAGCAAGAGATAAAACTCTTTTTTTTCTCCCAAAACTACTCAAAAATTCTTTTTTCTCTGCAATAATCCTTATTTTTAAGTAAAACCGCCATTTTTCTCCGAAAAATAAGTGGACCAAGCGGTTTTCTCCATTTCAGGGGGGTCCTACCGCCCTGTTTGTACACCAAGCTGGCCGTTTGCGCCGAGAAGTTGGGGCTATTGCTATCCTTTGGGACGTCTGGACACTGAAAAACCAAGATTTCTTACGCATTAATGGGATATTTCTTCGGTGAGGTCTGGATGGTGACTTTTTTTCCAGTGGGAGAGCAATATATATCAAAAAAGTACTTGCGTGGGGCCAAATACATCAAAAAAGTACTTGTAACGAGCGCACGAAGTGCGCGAACGTAGGGCGTCCTTTCAGTTTCCTGAAAGACGCTTTTTTCTTGCGTAATGGCCTCTAATATGATATAATACCAGGGAGGGTCAGGGGCTACCTAAAAACCCATCTAAAATCTACTTCTAAAATGCACTTATCCAAGGTGCTTCAAAAAAGTACTTCTAAAATGTACTTAAATAGCGAGCGCACGGAGTGCGCGGGCGGGTAGCTCTACACACAAAAAAACACACTTCTAAAATCTACTTAACAAGATCAAAAATGTACTTATGTCTTGCATAGAGATTAAAAGTGTGTTATAATTCCAGGGTGGGTACGGGGTTAACCAAATTAAAAAAGTACTTAACATAAAAATTTAAAATATTTTTGTATAAAATGTACTTCAAAAAACTACTTCTAAATTGTACTTCATGTCCTTTCAAAAATCTACTTCTAAAAAGTACTTCAAAAATCTACTTCTAAAAAGTACTTACGTTAAGTTAAGACGCAAGGTGAAGAATGGTTCGTAAGCCATTGAAAAGACTGATAAAAACGGCCTCGGCCCGGGTACAACATAAGTGTCTGATTTCATTAGGTTTTTAGAGGGACCGGTTAGAGCTAAAAGTTGTCAACAACCCTTATCCATCTTGTGGGATGAATAATTAGGGCCATCATTCCCCATAATTTAGGCAAAGCCGTAAGTTAGAAAAAACCAAATTACAATAGCAACGACCAAAACTAGTGATACCCCCCATTGTAATAATGGGTGAGGGTTTCCGTCAACTGATGTGCGTTCTTCGTCACGTTTGACCAACTCGCTATTAACATCAACGTAACTGTCAATCTTGCCATCACCATTCGTGTCTACCCCAACTTTTTGTTTGGTTTTCTTTTTTCTGCCTCCAGTTTGAGCATTAGCACGAACCCAATATGTTCCGCTATTGTGACCTTTAGGTTTGAACCCTGCTTGACGCATTAGCTTTCGCCTCCGTAATCAAACCAATCTGCCCAAGGATTATTTGGGTCTGCTGGTGTTACTTCAGTTTTGTATGTTATCGTCATCGCCATTTATTTCTGTGTTAAGGGTTGTTATTTCACGCTGTAAATTATCTAAGGCTTCTAAGATTTCTTCAATCTGTAGACGCATCATATCTAATTCATCGCGTATTGAGGGGCGTTCGTTATCTTGCATCATGTTTCCAATATCTGAGCAAGACCAGAGCTTGTATCTGAAAACATCTGTCCGACACCTATTGTCTGCTGAAACTCCTCGGTTTCATAAGGACAATTTTTGACACCGCAAGGGAATATTGCGGGTTTGCCATCACAGGTATCCCAACAGTTTATGTCGCAGATTTTACAGACACCAACTTTATTGCCGAATGAGTGTTTCATTAGGCATTTCCCTTCGTTGGCATTAGTTCAGCCGCTAGTCTTGCTCCCAAGTGATTGCGAGGGTCACGATCCATACGCTCAGTGAATTTTATCCCTGCCTTAACTTCTTTGACGATTTGCATAGCAACCTCATGTTGCTTTGCGGTGGCGTGTTGCAACACGTTCCACCCAAAAAGATCGTCATACTCCACGACAGGCTCATCATATTGTGGAGAGTAAATTTGGACAAAATATCCTATGGCGTGGTCATGCCCGAAAGCAACATCACATTCCAATTCGTCAATTTTAATTTTTTCGCTGTAGCGAGACATCTCGTTTCCTTTTCTCAATTTGTAAGTGCATTATACATTAGCTAATCTGAAAAGTCAATAGCTAATTTGCGTCTTTTGTCTTTTTTTCATCCGTGTTGCATATTTATCACAGTTTCGAAGTCGAGGGGTGGCTTCCCCCTCTTCTTCCAGATCGTTAGCTAACAACCTATCCTAACTAACCTGTTTGGTTGTGCGTAGTTGGACAAATGCCAAGTCCTTTTTATCTCCTACCGAGGGGCATTCTGTTCCCCATTGAGAATATGTACGAGAGGCACTCCTTTCGGTTATACGCCGTGAGCCATATGGCCACCTTTGCGAATGATTCAGCCTCAATCATTAAAAACCATTATATATAAAAAAATCCCAAATGTCAAGTAAAAAATGCATTTAGGACGTATTTTTATTTGTCAATGATATCAATGACTTAGCTCGGGGCCGGCCCGCGCCGAACCCCTTGATTTTACTGGGGTTTTGGCAGGGGGCCAAGGAATTGAACCCTGTCTCGCAAGGTTGGAGCTTGCTGTGCTGCCGTAACACTTACCCCCTAATTAAAAATAAGATAGGCTATGCCACCTAACACAATTGTTTCCGAGATTATGCTATAGCATAAATAACCTTTGATAAACCAAGGCCACGCGATTTTTAATTTTTCTTTCATGGGTTACCCACATGCTTTTCCTTGCCCACGATATTTTTTCCAATTGCGACGTTTGTTTTTATTTTTCGGTCTGCTTCGTGTGCTGTTGCCAATTGAAGTACGTTTTTTAACCTTAAACAAGCGGTGGGTAAATGTGTTTTTACGAGCCATCGGGTTTATCCTCCAAATCTTTTAACCAAGTTTTCACGTCATGTAATTGGTTAGGGTTGTAACCATCTGCGATTATTTTCTGTGCCATTGTCGGAGTTATCCCAAATTTATTTGGGTTTTCTGGGAAGGTTATAATCTGTGCCATTTTTTAATCCTTAAAGGTTGAGAGGAAAAGGTGTGCTTCTACGAAAATTGCAAGTCGCTAAAAAGACAAAAAGCTAAACTTGCTTTCGGAGCTTCTTGAGGTGACTTTGCTTTGGTGGATGTAAACCAAAGAGTGCTTCCTATACCTTTTCCCCTCTGTTCAAAAAAGTGTGGGGGATTTTTTCGTTCACCCCCATGAACGCGAAACCTATTGTTTCGTTTCGAGGTGAGCAATCAACTCAGTGATTGCAGACTTCGTTGCACCCATGAAGCCTGTAACTTCAAATGGGGCGATACCCTCAAGCGTGTTGAGCAATTCCTTTTTGGTAGGCTCATCACGTTTGGTGGAAGTGGCTTTAGGTTTGGCGACATAAACGCCTTCCCTCACCAACTTGGAGCGAACAGAACGAACGCTCTTGCCGATTTCATCAGCAATCGTGTCAAGATCGACACCTTCTTGGTAATCCGAGATTACCTTTGCTGTCATCTCCTCCGAGTAATTGACAGCCTTCTTCGCAGTTTCAGCCATGACTGATTTTTCCTTTCTCTGCGTTGTTGACAATAAAAACATATTACCAAACAAATTCCGAAATGTCAAGCGTTTTTTTACGTTTGTAGGCATTTTTTTTCCTCACGACTTTAGGGCGAAAGGGTGTATCCTTTGCGAATAGGACATACGCGGTTCGTGCCTTGCGAGGTGTTTTGCGAGCCTTGCGTTTTTTCGCCATGATTTCGTTCTCCGATTGATGTTTGTATTATATATGAGCTAATCTGAAATGTCAAGAAAAAAACGCACTCTCTGTATCTTTTTTTGTATTGTTGCATATATGTCACAAGATTCGCTATTCGTTAAGTTAGCGTTGCCGAAAAAACCCTTTAAAATCAATGACTTAGCGGGGGGCCGGCCGCCGACTAAGTGCCTGATTCTACACGTATTTATCAAAAAACCAGTTAGTGTTTAGTCGATTGCGTTCACTTTCCAAATATTTCCGAGATTCGTCGGAATCAATGACCACATCTTTACGCGTGTCGACAAGGACGTAAAAAACGTCCTTGTCAATTGGTGTATTTTTAAGATCGCATTTCTTAACTTGATAAGGTGCGTCCATTATGCCTCCGCTTCAATTAAACCTAATCGTTCATTGGCTATGCGTGAACACCTTGCACCTAATTCGTTGAAAGGTATTTTTTTCTTGCGACCTAAAACTGTTCGCAAGATTTCCGCTTCGCCTTCTGCGTCTGCAAAACCTTCGTGCAAATGCTCGTAATCTTGAGCAATTTCAAATTGGGCTACAGCTTCCGCTGTAGTTTTAATGCGACCACTCTTTAGCTTTGGCATATCCTTTGCAGATTGTGGACAAGTCATTGCCCAAAAAAGCCAAATGTCGAGCCAATCAACACGTTGCGATTTTACAAATTTAGATCTGCGACCCACCAATTCTTTGGTGGTCTTATCCAAAACACGTTGGTCAAATGCCGCGTTGTATGCACACACAACACAGCGATGACCTTTATTCTGCAACCGCGAAATTTCTTGATTAAAGATATTTCTTACAGTTGAGAACCTAACAGGCGTGATTGATTTATTAACCTTAAACCAATATGCCGCGATTTTCTTTCTGTAATAGGGCGTATCAGTTTCAAGCACATCTGCACAAAGATATGACCCTTGCGAGTATTCTCTGCCTTTACGATCTATTGCTTTCCAACCAATATCGAACACCATGCCATCAAATCGGCAAGTTTCGGTATCTATAACGAAAAAGACTGTAGGCTTCATGCCGCTACCTTTTGCTGTTGTTTCAACTTGTCTAAACATCTTACATGATGTTGTATGCGTTTGTCAAGTCTTTTTTTGTCGTTAGGGTGAGAAACATCATTCATCTTAAACCATAGGTGGCGAATAATGCTTTCTTGCTTGAATTGTTCCTTGCGAATGATACCATTCATTTTTTTGTCCTTCTCTCAAATTTTAGGGGTAGAAGTTTATTGGCTGTGGTATGTTTCTCGTCACCTTCCATGTTAGCTAATATCACCTTGAGAGGTGCAAAATCTAACATGAATTGGCGACAAGTTCCACATGGGGAAAGAGGTGCTTCCGCTTCCCCCACTATGGCTAACGTCTTTGGAGTTTTACCTGCTAGTATTGCATTAGCTAACGCGATACGTTCAGCACATACGCCAACAGATGAACACGATGCTTCAACATTAGCACCATGATAGATTGATCCATCAGTGCAAAGCACAGACGCACCTACACGATAACCAGAATAAGGTGCCCTTGCGGTTTCCCTTGCACTAATCGCTTGTGCGACTAATGGGTTCATGCTACTACCTTAGTAGGCAAGATTACTCCATTGTATTGCTCTGGTAGAGATTGAACCTCTAACGTGCCATTTGATGCAAAGTAATCTTCAAAAGGTATCCATTTTTTATTAACTAGAAAACCCCAATCACGAACACGCTTGAAAGTCCCAAACAATGTCCAAACGTCACCCTCTGTGCCTTTAATCAACTCGACACGATGAAACGATTTCGCACCTCGACAAGAAACATCTCCTGCAACTCGCCTTACACTTTTTTCGTTATCACCTATGTGTTCAATGTATCCATTTTTTAGGATACAACCAAACGATGCCCAAGGGTGATCGTGAACGTCAACAGCATCGCTCATGTAAAAACGATGTATCATCAATTCAAAATATTTGGATTTGACCAAATAAAAACGCTCCATATATAGGGAGGGTTTTCCGTCTTGACCTTTGCGGAATAGCTCACGCTTCCCACCACGCCTTTCAATCCATGACGCTAATTTCTCGAACCACTGCATATCAGTTTTTCCTTCGGTTTCAATGCTTATGAACAGAGTATATACAGGTAAATCGAAAATGTCAAGGAAAAAATGAATTAAATTGCATCTTTTTTTCCTTGACAAGATTTCCCTTATATTTCAATGACTTAGCGGCGGGCCGGGGCGCCGTCAACCCCTTGATATTACAAAGCTTTTACGCTTACGAATTTGTAACAATCCGCAACCGATTCTTTCCAAAGGGCGACAGCGCAACTAGGTGAAGTTGCTCCGACTAATTGAAACAACTGGTGTCCAATTGGCGTGGTGTAGACAATTTTATAATGTTTTAGCATTAGATTTGTGATACCCACCTCGACATATTTATAGGCAAGTATTCTAATTTTTGTTCAATATACTGTTTAGCATATTGAGCAATTTTTAGAACATTATTATTTAGTTTTTTTGCCATCTTAAAAGCAACAGCAATAAAAGCTGTGGCTTGTTTAATTGAGCATTGGAAGAATTCGGAACGTCCCGAAATAATTTCTTTAGGTAATTCCGAACTCTGCCCATACTTTACGAGAGCGTAGGCTTGTGCTAAGTGTTCTACCGCTTCCGCAAGCTGTCGATTGACTTTTCGACTTTGCCATTCGACAGACATGGGATAGTTATAGACACGACCTTTTCTAGAAGTCCATTTTGCAATTTGTTTTTTACGTTGCTCAGGATTGACAGCCACACCAATTTTACTTACATTCGGCAAGCTCTCATAGGTCATAATGTAAACGCTCGATGGCTTAGTTGTATGACTGTCAAATATTTCTTCCATTATTTCATCGCCCTCAATTTTTCACGCGTAGACCAAGCATTGTAACTTTGCAACCAATGATTGACTGCTTCGTAATATCCCATTCGATAATCTTGACTGATTACCCTATGGAAAAAAGGATGATGAGCAAAAGCCACATCACTATGGTCACAAGCTCTAAATGTGTCGCAATCACCGATAAGATAACAAGGTGTGTAACTTGATAATGCCCCACCAATCTCGACCAATACTCCACGTTGCTCATCCCCTTCCTCTGCGTATGCAATTAAGAGATCAGCTTCAACAACCTCTGTTGCACACTCCGTCCATAACACACGCTTTTCTTCTGGAGTGAGTTTTTTCGCTCCTGTGGGATTATCTTTCGTGCCACATGGAATGTTAATCCAATTAGAGATGATATTGAAGTCATCTTCATCTCTGAGTTGAAGCCATTTCTCAGCGTGCCATATTTTGCTCGCTGAGTAGATAGTTGGTCTATATCGCATTTTCTGCCTTTCGCTGTTCATGGTGTAGGTATTATATACACCTAAATCCAGTTTGTCAAGTAAAAAATGACTATGCCGCTTCTACATAGTCGTGCGGATAGCTACGGCGATATACATCCCCGTTTTCTTCCATTTTCATATCTTCGTATGGTGCAGCCATTCGACGATAGATTTCCAACTTAGCACATTCAAGAACACCAACCACTTGATTGAGGTTAGCATAATTGAAACCATACTCTGCTAGGTATTCGTCTAGCAAGGTGGTAATCGTATAATTGAGTTCGCCCTCATTATCTGGCAACCCACCATCATCCAATTGTTCACGAGCTTCTGGTTTAATATATGGCATGACAGCCCTTTCTGTTTGTTTTCAGTATGTCGTATTATACACACCTAAATCTGATTTGTCAAGTAAAAAATGAGCTTTAAGCTCATTTAATTTATCCTTATATATCAATGGGTTAGCCGCGGGCCGGGGCGCTCCTAAGTCTTTGAAACTAAAAGAGAATTGGTGCGTAGAGATGGAATCGAACCACCACAGCCAGACGGCGACAGATTTACAGTCTGCGGAACTCGCCAATGTTCAGCCTACGCATTAACGTTTTGACTTTGCCAGTTTCTTCAGAATTAATAGCACCATTTCAAAACTTGGGTGGTCTTGATTATTCACCCCAAGATTGCGTAGCAACCAACGGACATTCTCAGGTTTAGTCGTGTCTCGCCGTATTTCTGGAATCGCCATATCTGACGGCAAAGTAATATTATCCATCATGAGATTTTTACCAATATTGCAATTTGAAATCCTAATAGGATTATAGGAACAATGGTTCTAATTAGTTCCATTGTATGGTTCATATTATCCAATTTGACTTCTAATTTAGTTTTCTTTTTTAACATCTAAACACACCTTGTTGTTAAAATTTGGAGCAATGCAAACCCACCCCAGAAGTTAAGAAATACTGATACATATAAAAATGTGTTCGCATTTCTTAACTTAACTTTAAGTTCCTTTTCAGTAAGATTAGAGAACATCGGAAGCGTAACCATAATCCTCGTCAGTTCCCCAACCTGCGGAAGCTAACGCATCAGCATCTGCTTCCGTGTCTGACGCAATATCATTCCAATAATCACGCACTTCGACTTCGTCTTGACGCATAAGCATTTCTGCTTCATCAAGAATGTCTGCCTCTCGCTGTGAAAGGGCTGACTGCTTTGTGGTAAATACTGCCACCACATCGCGTAGTTCCTCTTCTGTGAGGAATTGCAAATCTTGAATTTCAAGATTGGACTTGTCAAAACCTTTTGCCATTTTTTTTCCTTCCGTTGATTTAATGCTCATTATATAGAGTTAAATCTTAAATGTCAATAGAAAAGTAACTTACCCTTCATTTTCTTACAAGGTGTGACATTTATGTCACGCTGGTGAAAATGCTACTAGTGCGAATATAAATATTGCAAACATAGCTATCAAAGCTACTGTATCTAGTAAGCAACCCCAAGGATCATTACTTAGATTCTGAACTATTAATCGAGCGATTTCTGGCATTTTCTTTAACTTTCTCAAGGGTTTCGTCATCGTCCCACATAGCCGAAAGTATCAGCTCCGTGTTACGTTTGAATTTGTCCACAGCTTCGTCATGCTCGCGAACCCAATTCCAAAATATTTTATGTCCTTCTTTCATCATAGAGAGAGTATACCACACATAAATCTCATTTGTCAAGTAAAAAATGCAATTTTCTCGAAATTAATTATCCAACGATTTCAATGACTTAGCGGCGGGCCGGGGGCGACCTAAGGCGTTGAAATGCAAGCGGTTTTTACGTTTGCATTTCTAAGTCTTCGCCTGTCTCAAATTCATGCGTGTAGAACATATCGTCAGTGTGTTCCTCATCCATGAAACGGTCCTCTTCGTGGATTTCGATTTGTCGATCTACCCTCAATCTCAAATTTTCCTTTTCACCTAACCGTTGAAGGTCGAGACTGAATACGTCAATCTCGTTTAGTTCAGCGTCAAGGATCGACACCACACTCCCACCGAACCACGCATAGACACGCTCGTCACCTTCTACAGAAGTAAATACACGTACCCATTCTGCACCGTCTAAATTTTCAAGATTAGCAAGTTCCATTTTTAACCTCCGACTGAATATTTAATTAAACCTGTGAGTGCAATTATAGCAGATACACCATTAAGCAAGAGCAACGAGCGATCATGCCACATAAAACCTACCCATGCCCATGCTGTTGTTCCCACTATCATAAAAAACAAATTAAGCGGATAGATATTTGTAGACGTAAAGGTTAGCCCAACTAAAAGTATAATGGACGCAATCCATTTAACCCACCAAGTAATATCGCCTTTTGGCGTGATTTTAATAATTTCCTTCATGCTAACCTTTCGTTTACCTTTACGCTATTAAGTCCAACTATTCCCAATTCTCTTACTCGACTGAGAACTGATGTATTATCTTCAAACATAAACTTTGGAATTGTCTTAAACTGTTTTAGGTTAAACAATTTCTTTAGTTTGTTTGCTTTTAATTCTGCATCAGCTTTTGACATTTCGGTTTTATTTCGACTTAGAACTAGATTAGGTTTAATACCTTGGTTCTCTAAGAAATCGAAGTCTGCCTCTTGCATATTTCTGGCTGTTGCTACTACTACAAAATCATCACTTGCTATGGTTTGCTTCATAAATTTTGCTAGTGGTAACAATGTATCCTTGTGAATATTTTCAGCGTTTGCTTTGTTGAAAAATCCCACTAGGTTAATAGACCCATCTGGATTCCGTGGGGTTCGATGCTCACTGTTAATCACTGTGCCATCTAAGTCGAAAATTATTACTCTCTTAATCATGGGTAGATTATATACGAACAAACCTAATAAGTCAAACAAAAAACGCACTCTGTCTCGCTTTCTATGTCGATTTTCATACTTTGTGATAAATATGTCACACCTCGAAAATCATACTTATCCGAAAATCATACTTATCTGAAAATCATACTTATCTGAAAATCATACTTATCTGAAAATCATACTTAAAAACCCTTATATTTCAATGGGTTAGCGGGCGCGGCCGGTGCTATCTTTTATCCTTATATTTCAATAGGTTACGATCGGCCCGGGGCCCCGCTAACCCATTGATTTAATTGGGTTAATAGTCCCCGAGCGATTCACGCATTTCTATTCGCTCCTCTGCTCGGATTCGCTCCGCGTTGGGAGTGGTAAGGTTATGCAACCACTCGTTATAGGTTGGGAAATCGCGGACGCCACAAGCTCTGGCTTCGCCGCGTTCTTCTGCATAAATTTCGTATGAGTCCATTTTACATCCTTCCAAAAAAGTGTGGGACAATCAGTGTTTTTTAACCTAGCCGTTTGACGGCTCCAGCTGTCCCTTGATTTATGAAAGCATTATATCTAAAATACTGGAATATGTCAATAACAAAATGTATCTCTTATCACTTTTTTTATGTACCGTGATAAATTTGTCACTTATCTAAGATTTCAACTTATCCGAAAATCATACTTAAAAAACCCTTTAATATCAATGACTTAGTCCCCTGAGCTGCGTCCCTCACGCCTTAACCCCAGATCAGAAATATAATTCTCTGGGAGCACCCTGTATAACCCTCCGATGCCACATAGATTTCAATTCATACAGGGAGAACCTACTCTCGGCGTTTACGGCATTTACATTATCATCTCAAATCATCATCTCCTAGTAAAGGGTGAACTTTATTCCGATCCGTACCCACCATTACGCGATTAGTATTCGGAGCGCACCCTTGAGGCATTCAGTGCCTTTTAGCCTAACCGTTTGACGATTCCAGTTGCCTCTTGATTTATGAAAGCATTATATATGAAACATTGGAATATGTCAACAACAAAATGCACCTCTTAACACTTTTTTTACTTACTGTGATAAATATGCAACAAGCCGAAAATCATACTTATATCCGAAAATTATACTTATATTTCAATGACTTAGCAGGCGCGCCCGGGCCACCAAATAACCCTTTATTATCAATAACTTAGCGTCGGACCGGCCCCCCGATTTTTCCTTTAAAATCAAGGGGTTACGGGAATTTAATAATAATTTTTCCAGTAACCATATTCTTGGGTGGCAAGCTTGCGCTCTTTATCAACGCCATATTCTTTGTCGGCTTGCTCGCGCTTGACGCGATTTATAACAAAAGTTATTTTCCGCAATTTTTCGGAAACTTCCCTGTCGTCAGCATTGCTCATGCCTGCCAGTGCGCCATTCAATTCGTTGCGCAATTCTTGCTGTTTTCTAAGCAAATGTTCAAGAGCCATTTTTATTCCCCTTCATTACGATTTTGATTTTGCCAACGCTCCCATGCGAGTGCGCTTTTTAACCAACCGAGCTTAAATGTTTTGCTCCCATTGCTTCCGAATTTTTCAACCGCCTTTTCTAATTCGGTTTCGACCTGCTCGGTAAAAAATTTCAAACCTTGTTCCATTTTACATCCTTAAAAACTTGGGAGGGATTTTCAGTGTCTCTTAAACCTAGCTTCGATTTTCAGTGTCTCTTAAACCTAACCTTGATTTTCAGTGTCTCTTAAACCTAACCTTGCGGTTCCAGTAATCTCGGTTCCAGTAATCTCAGTTCCAGTAATCCTTCCTATTGATTTAATACGTAGAGTATACAGCAAAACGTAACCCTTTGCAAATCGTCGAGCCTGTAACCTATTGAAACTAAACACGAAATCGGCGTTTTTGACCATGAATTTATCCTTTAATATCAATAACTTAAAATGCAACTTTTTTTCGTTTTATGTCGTTTTTTATTAGAGTGTGGTAAAAATGCAACACCCCCAAAAAACCCTTTAATATCAATGACTTAGCCGCGCGCCGGGCCGCCGATTTTCTCTTTAGTTTCAACGGGTTATGACGGATTTCTCCAAACGGCTATAACACAACCCAATCCAATCAGTGGCGCGGCTATGGTAGACAATAACGCGGTCAGGGGTGCTAGTGGCACACCCGCAACCAATGCGAAGGTTCCACCGAAGAATATTAAGAAACACGCGAACGCATTAACAAGTGCTAGATTTCTCATTATGCCCAATCCTCCAGTTCGTTTTCTTCATCCCATCCTGCGGATATGATGGTATCGTTGCGGCTTGCTTGCTCGGCTTCCGCCCGATTAAGCATGAACGATTCATGCTCTGTCATGCTATGGTCGAGCGTATGCAATTGAACAATTAAAGCGTCGAGTTCGTTATCGGTTAACGCCTCGATAACTTCGGGATCTTGTATAATGTGCATTAGAGCCTCACTTTCGGACGATTGTTTAGCTGGTCGAGAGGGGAGCCATATTTACGAATGAAATACCGCCCACGCTCGGATGCGTTCATTTCGTTAAACTTAGCCCAACAGCTTTTGTTCCACATAGCGTCAAGCCTTTGTGCTGTAGTTGCACGACGCACCGCACGCTCTGCGTTTTCAAGTGCTTTGATAGCGGCATCCAAGTCTGTGTTATTAGTGGTCATTTCGTGAGTTACCATTTCCTTAAATTTTCCCATGATCTTAACCCCAAGGTGTTGGTGTGTTTTCGAGCTTTTCATTAGCGAGCCGCTCGGCTTCTGCTTCCGAAAATCCTTCAGCGAGGAATTCCTCGAACCAATTTTCTAAAAGCATTTCGTTAACTGCGTTTGACATCTTTTTTCTTTCTCTCTAGTTTATGCAAGCATTATACAGCAATTCGCTATATGTGTCTACCCCTAAAATGCGTTTGATTGCATTTTATTTGGTTGTGTGGCATTTATGCAACAGCCTGCTAACCTATTGAAATCATTAACGAAATCGGCGCGCCGGGCCACCCGTAAGTCCTTGATATTAAAGGCTTTTCTACCTATTCATTGTGTTAGCTTCGGATTCCTAGCGATACCCCAAAGCATCAACGCTGACCCGCTCAAAGCGATAGCCGCACCTAGTGTCACGCTACCGCTTCCCTCAATTAAGCCAACCCCTGCGACCATGCAACCGAAGCCTAGCATTAACCTAATCATGACCGTACCGCCTTTACCCATGCCTCATAATATTCTATGGCTTTAGCT
>LULG01000305.1_pt1 | contig 13642 bp, 10 predicted proteins | sample 728211 | NCBI WGS metagenome assembly LULG01 (sample SAMN03860295, study PRJNA289734) | marine metagenome | biome: seawater column; feature: ocean; material: water; isolation source: Red Sea water column Station 169 - depth 200m | place: Saudi Arabia: Red Sea | collected 2011-10-15 | depth 200 m | reverse complement strand
GCTTTTGCCTCTTCTAATTCACGTTGTAATTGTTCTTGAGCAGCTTTTGCTTCAGCAGCTGCTTTTTCTTCTGCTTCACGTTTTGCTCTTTCTTCTGCCTCAATTCTAGCTCGTTCTTCTGCTTCTTCACGTTCAAGCTGTTCTTTGGCAGCTTTTGCCTCTTCTAATTCACGTTGTAATTGTTCTTGAGCAGCTTTTGCTTCAGCATCTTTTCGTTCTTGTTCAATTTGTTCCAATTTTTCTTTTGCAAGTTTTATTTCTTCAACTTCCTTACGTAGTTGTTCTTGAGCAGCTTTGGCCGCATCAATTTCTTGTTGAAGTTTATCACGGATAGTTTGAGCCTCAGCTTCAGCCTGCCTTTTTGCTTCAGCAATAGCTTGAGCCTTGATTTCAGCAATTTCTTTTTCATGTGCTTCATGTTCTTTTCTTTCAGCTTCTTCTCTAGCAGCTTTAGCATCTGCCAGTTCTTTTTCAAGTTCTAATTTTCTTGCTTGTTCTTCTTCAGCAGCTTTGGCTTTTTCTATTTCAGCCATTCTTTCTTGTTCTTCAGCTTCTGCTTTTTCAGGAGACCATCCTTTTGGTAATGATTTTTGAGAACGTGCTTGTTGTGCTTCTTGTGCCAATTGTTCTCGTTTTTTATTCTCATCAATTGTACTTGATGCCTTGCTTACAGTTGTTGGTTCAGGTTGTGGTTCAGGTTGTGGTTCAGGTTGTGGTTCAGGTTCGGGTCGAGGTGCAACACGTCTCTTCCTGATGAAATTTCTAGTATCATCTGCAATTTGGGAAGATTCATCTTTGGTTGTGGCTCAGGCTCTGGTTGTGGCTCAGGCTCTGGTTGTGGCTCAGGCTCTGGTTGTGGCTCAGGCTCTGGTTTAGATTTTGATAATAATTCATCATAATTTTTTCCAGATGCTTTTTCAAGTTCTAATCTTCTAGCGATTCGTGCTTCATGAAGTGCATCTTCATTTTGTTGTAATTCTTCTTTTAATTTTTTATTTTGTAAATTTGTTTTTTCTATCTCTTCAAGATATTTTTTTTCATAATCTGCAAATTCTTTATCTCTAGTTTCTTTTTGATGTAATTTTTCTTTCATCTTTTCAACTTCGCTTTTTATGATTTCTTTTTCATCATTTGCAGCTTTTTCGGCAGACCATCCTTTTGGTAATGATTTTTGAGAACGTGCAGCTTCTGCAGATTTTGCAAGTATTTCACGTCGTGAATCTTCATATTCATAATCACCTGAATTATCATTGACTTTTGGAGCATCTGAAACTTCTGGTTCTGGTTCGGGTTCGGGTTCTGGTTCTGGTTCAGGTTGTGGTGTAGGTGGTGGTAGAATTACTTTAGGTTCTTCCTTTTCTATTTCTGTAAATACAATTTCAAGTTCATCGACAGATGGAAGATTCCCAAGATTATCACCATCCACTTTGTTATCATCAGTTCTAATGTGGGCTTCGCCATCTTTGACATATGTTCTGATGTTTTCACCAGGAGCCCAGTCATTTTCATTTTTTTTAAAAACCGTAATGAATGTAATACCTCTTTGAATTTTTGAAGATAGTTGATATTTGTCAATTAATTGTGGAGGGCCAAATCCATTTTCCAAATCTTCATGAATTTGTACATGAGATATGTTTGCAAGACCAGATCCTTTCTGTATTGCGCTAACTACAAAATCTGCCCACTTCGCCATTTGTAGTGATATTCGTCATGTACAATATACGCTTTTTCTAGAAAATTAAAGCAAAAATTACAAATTCATTAAAATATTCTACCTGCATAAATTACACAATGAGCGACATACGTTTTGTGATGATCGGAGTGGGAGTCTTATCTATAGGATTCATAGTTATGGCACTATTTGGAACACAATATCAAGACATTACAATTCAAACAAAAGAATTTTCAGAGTGTTATGATTATACTGATGAAAATTTGCCAGTAAAGATTGACTGCGAAAAACAACTACAAGATAGGAATTTGATGTTTGCAGGAGTTTTTGGTATTTTGATTGCAGGAGGATTAGCATTGTTAAAAGGAATTAGAGGAAAATGGGATAATGAGGTTAAACCTGAAGAAATGGTAGGTCCTGGCGGAGATAAAAAGACCTCAGATGAAGATAAAGACGATTCTTAAAGAAAACTATCTAGAGATTCAGTAGGATTTAATTCACCAGATTCAATCTTTTTTGAAAGTTTGTCGCCCATCTGTTTTGCAGATTTCATTTTTCGCTGACCAATCCAATAATATGCTTCATCGATTGTATCTTTTGCAATTAATACAAGTAAACGTCCTGCAGCTTTTCTACCAGTTCTTCCCTTTCGTTGAATAAATCGTATAGAACTTGGAACATTATCATAAAAAATTACCAGATTTACTTCAGAAATATCAAGTCCTTCTTCACCTACACGTGTTGCAACCAATACTTTCGTATCCCCATCTCGAAATCGTTGGACAGTTTCAATCTGTTTTTGTTGTTTTAATCCAGTATCTCCTGCTTTTCCAATCAGAATTTCAGAATTAATTCCCATTTTCTTTAGTGTGTCATTAATAACATTAACAGAATCCCGATAGCTTGTGAAAATTAAGACTTTATCTTTTACAGATGCAATGACGTCTTGTAGCTTTGGAAGTTTTGAATGTTCAATGCCCTGAGATTTTGCATAGTTTGCTAATTCAACGGCTCTCATAAAATTAGGATCTTTTTCAAAAAGGTCTTTTATTCCAGCACCTTTTTTTGCTTTGGTTCTATCACAGAACTTTAGAAATGAGGTAACGCCATGAGCTTCAAATATGTTTAGTGCATATGTGATTCTAATTGCAGTGAACAAGGGTTTTGCTGAAATACGATTTTGTGTTAAAACGTATTGCCTAATTCGGAGTAAAGCAGACAAGGATTGGTTTTGACCAATTTGTATTCCATTTTTTCTAAGAGTTTTGTAACGTTCATCCAATGCAAGTTGTAGACATTTTTGTATAGCTTTCATTTCAGGTGGAAGATCAACCATAATCCATTCGGTATCAGTTTTTTGGATATAGGGTTGAACATCAGGACTCTCATCAGTTCGTTGTAAGATGTTTTGTATTCCCAAAGAAGTGATAATTTCAGTAGCTTTTACCTTCTCACTTGGCAAGGTTGCAGTCATCCCAAGGATTAGGGCCTTATCTTTGAAATGGTGTGCAATTGCAGTATACGCATAATCTCCAACTGCCCTATGAGCTTCATCAAATATCACAAGGCTGAATTGCTCAGTGTCAATCATGTTTCGCTCTAAATCATTACGGGTTATTTCAGGAGTGGCACAAATGACGCTATTTATCCATGATTTTTTTCGTTTGTTGATCAAATCTTCACCTGTAACAATTCCAATATCATCTAAAAGTAGATTTTCTTTAAGAAAATCATAATGCTGGTTTACAAGTACTCGAGTGGGTGCCAAAAATAGGACTCCCCCTTTATTCTGAGAGAGTACATGAGCCATGATTTGCAATGCGATTGTAGTTTTACCAAGACCCGTAGGAAGTACTACCAGAGAGTTTTCATGTTTTGCATCATCAGAAAGATTTGTTTGATAATCACGCAATTCAATAGAGTTTGGTTTAATCAGTTTGTGTTCAAAAAAATCTGATCCCATAAAGTGAGATCAGTTTTACTTGTCATTTAATATTTCCAATTTATTAGATACAACCCAATGGTTTATCAAAAAAGATAGAATTTATGCAATGACATTATAAGATGCCAGATCAAAGAATTTTCATGGTTGAGAATTTTGAGAGGCCAAATTGGGACGAATATTTCATGTTACAAGCAAAGCTTGCATCATTAAGATCTAATTGCATAACAAGAAGCGTAGGTGCAGTAATAGTAAGAGATCATAGACAATTAGCCACAGGATATAATGGAACACCACCAGGGATAAAAAATTGTTTTGAAGGTGGATGTCAAAGATGTAGCGACAGAATGGAAGGGAAGGTAAAATCAGGAGAAGGATTAGGAAGATGTCTTTGTAATCATGCAGAAGCCAATGCCATAATGCATTGCGCAATTTTGGGAATAGAAGCAGGGGTTAAAGGAGCAGTATTGTATTCCACGTTTGTTCCATGTTTAGAGTGTTCAAAAATGGCAATCACACTTGGGATTAAAAAATTTGTGTGTCTAGATGAATATCCTGAGACAGATTATGATTTAATTAAAGAAGCAGGAGTTGAGATTGAAATCTTAAACAAAGATAAAATTGAAAAGTGGGCTAGCAAAATGATTGAGCCTAAAGAATAGACATGGAAGCAGTTGAAAACGTTAAACAAGAAGAAGTAGCTAATATTCCAAATTCACTATTAATTTCTGCAGCATATCTTGGAAAAACCAAGAAAGTTAGCCTCAAATTCTATAATCCAGAATCTGAAAAGATCTACATATGGGAAGATAAAACTGGGCATCAACCATATTGTTTTTCAAAAATGGCACCTGAGGATTTAGAATTTTTATCAGAACGAGATGACGTTATAGAAATTAAAACCGTCAAAAAAATTGACACGTTAAAAGACAAAGAAATTCCAATTTCAAAGATTATTGTGACAGACCCATTGGCAATAGGAGGCACACAAACAACACAAAGTATACGAAATGTGGTAGAATCGTGGGAATCAGATATCAAATATTATGAAAACTATCTTTACGACAATTCACTAATCATTGGAAAATACTATAAAATTGAAAATGATAAGATAATTCCTCATGACTTTGAGATGTCTGATGAAACAAATCTTGCAATGAAGAGTATGCTTTTTGATAAATTAGCTAATACAGGAATGACAGATACAAAACAGTTTCAAGAAGAAGTATCAAACTGGGCAGAACTTCTAAACCAACCTGTGCCAAAAATTCGAAGAATGAGTCTAGACATAGAAGTAGAAACAGATGGAATGAGATTACCAGACGTGAAAATTGCGGACAAAAAAGTAACAGCTATAGGATTTGAAGCAAGTGACGGTATGAGAAGGGTTTTCGTCTTAAAAAGAGATGGAATTGAAGAAGGAGTAAACGACTTGGAAAAAAATATCGAAGTAGTGTTTTATGAAAAAGATCAGGAAAAAAAGCTAATTGAAGATGCATTTGGGTTGGTAAAAAAATATCCAGTATTAATCACATACAACGGAGATGGTTTTGATTTACCATATTTGTATAATCGTGCAAAAAGATTAGGGATTTCAGAAGATGTAAATCCATTATACATGATGAAAGATTCTGCAACATTGACTAAAGGAGTTCATTTAGATTTGTACAGGACGTTTTCAAATAAAGCATTTCAAATTTACGTATTCTCACAAAAATATTCTGATTTCTCTCTCAATAGCGTTTCAAAGGGAGTGTTAGGTGAACAAAAAATGGACTATGGAGTAGAAATTGACAATATGACATACTATCAAATTGCAAAATATTGTCAAAATGATGCATATCTAACATACAAGCTAACTAGTTTTAATGAAGATTTACTCATGAATCTTCTAGTCGTAATTACAAGAATAGCAAGAATGCCAATTGATGATATTTCAAGAATGGGAGTTTCACAATGGATTCGCAGTTTATTGTATTATGAACACAGAAAAAATAATTTTCTTATACCAAGACGAAATGAAATTGAAGAAAAATCAGCTGGAATGGCAAATGATGCAGTGATTAAAGATAAAAAATATCGAGGGGGTTTAGTGATAGAACCAATCGAAGGAGTTCATTTTGATGTAACAGTAATGGATTTTGCAAGTCTATATCCAAGCATAATCAAAGTAAATAATTTATCATATGAAACTGTTAGATGCCCACACGAAGAATGTAAAAAGAATGCAATACCAGGAACGTCTCATTGGGGATGTACAAAAAAGAACGGACTAACGTCATTAATTATTGGTTCATTGCGAGATTTGAGAGTCAATTATTACAAAAGTTTATCAAAAAAAGAAAACATTACAGACGAAGAGAGACAGCTGTATACAGTAGTAAGTCAAGCTTTGAAGGTCATACTTAATGCCAGTTACGGAGTTATGGGTGCAGAAATATTCCCATTGTATTTTCTTCCAGCAGCAGAGGCAACTACTGCATTAGGAAGATACATCATTATGGATACAATTGAAAAATGTAAAGGAATAGACTTAGAGGTTCTATATGGAGATACAGATTCACTTTTTGTAAAAAAACCAACTGTGCAACAAATTGACGATGTCATAAAACTAGCAAAAGATGATCACGGAGTAGAATTAGAGATTGATAAGGAATACAGGTATGTGGTATTAAGTAATAGGAAAAAAAATTATTTTGGAGTTACAAAAAAGGGTAAAGTTGACGTAAAAGGTCTAACAGGAAAAAAATCCCATACACCTCCATTTATCAAGACATTATTTTATGAACTACTAGACATTCTTGCAGAAGTTAAAAATGAAGAACAGTTTGAGAATGCAAAAAAGAAGGTTAGCAATAAAATTGCAGATTATGCAAAACAAGTTCAAGAAAAAAGTATTCCATTGAAAGAATTAACATTTAATGTTACACTCAGTAAAGCACCTGCTGAATATGTCAAAACAATCCCACAACACATACGAGCTGCAAAACAACTGGAAACAACTAGAGAGATAAAGAAAGGAGACATAATATCATATGTTAAAATACTCAATAAGCCGGGTGTAAAACCAGTGGAATTGGCAAGGCAAGATGAAATTGACTCTGGAAAATACATGGAGTTTATGGAAAGTACTTTGGAACAAATTACATCATCAATGGATCTAGATTTTGACACCATTCTTGGTAAACCAAAACAAACAGGGCTGGACCAATTTTTCTGGAATTAGATATGCTTGACGAATTTACTTTAGGAATTGTTGCCATAGCAGCAGGAGTTTTAATCCTCATTGGATGGGTTCCACAAATAATTCAAGGCTATAAAACAAAGAAGCTAGAAGATGTTTCAAAATATTTGGTCATTGCAATATTTTCAGGAGCAGTGTTATGGCTTATTTATGGAATTGAAATTGATGATATTTACATCATAGGTGTTAATGTAGCAGCCATGTTTCTTACAATGACAGTTCTCATAATGAAGCTAAAATATGAGAAAGCATTCGAATCAATTAGGAAATAACATGTTTATCATAAATTGTAAAAATTATGACGAAATTGCTGGAGATAAGATTGTCAAGATGGCAAAAATTGCAGAAAAAATTTCAAAGAAATACAAAGTATCAATTGCCATAGCACCCCCACATAATCTTATTCCATTAATCACAAAATTCAAGATTACAGTTTTGGCACAGCACGTAGACGATAAAAAAGTTGGAAGTACCACCGGATTCATGGTTCCTGAAATTGTAAAAAAGTCAAAAGTTTCAGGTTCAATCATAAATCATAGTGAGCATCGAATTTCTGAAAAAGAGATTATCTCACTAGTCAAACGATTACAAAAGTTAAAGCTCAAAACAGTTCTATGTGTAAAAAATGTCAATGAGGCAAAAAAATATGCAAAATTAAATCCAACATTTATCGCAATAGAACCTCCAGAATTGATTGGCACAGGCAGGGCAATTTCTACAGAAAAACCAGCATTGATTACGAATGCCGTACAAGCAGTCAAGTCTGCAAAAAACTCTACAAAGCTTTTGTGTGGAGCAGGAATTGTTTCAGGCGAAGATGTATCAAAAGCAAGAGAGCTTGGATCAAGAGGAATACTTGTTGCAAGTGGAATTGTCAAAGCAAAAAACTGGGAAAAAATAATCTCAGAGTTTTGTAAGGGTTTAAAAAGCCAGTAAATCGACAAATTTTTCATGGCAAAAAACAAACCAGTTTACGCATTTGAAGAGGCCGACAGCAAAAAGAGAATGTTGCTAGGAGGCAAAGGTGCAGGACTAAGCGAGATGACACGCCTAAAATTGCCAGTTCCACCAGGATTTACAATTACGACAGAAGTTTGTAACAAGTATTATGATAATGGAAGAAAGCTTCCAAAAGATGTCATGCCAGCAGTTATGAAAAATATTACAAAGATGGAAAAAAAGACAGGAAAAAAATGGAATTCAACAAAAAATCCACTTTTAGTTTCTGTACGTTCCGGAGCAGCAATTTCTATGCCAGGAATGATGGATACAATTTTGAATTTAGGATTAAATGAAAAAACAGTAGAAGGTTTTGCAGAACAAACACAGAATCCAAGATTCTCATGGGATTCTTACAGGAGATTCATCCAATTATTTGGAAAAGTTGTATTTGGAGTAAATGATGAAAAATTTGATCATGTTTTAGATTCTGCAAAGGCAAAACAAGGAGTAACTGATGATAGTAAGCTAAATGTGGAATCACTAAAGAAAATTGTTGCAGAATACAAGAAAATTTGTGAAGAACATACAAAGAGAAAATTCCCAGATACACCTAACGAACAATTAGGATTAGCAATTGAAGCGGTATTCAAAAGTTGGATGGGAGAAAGAGCAGTCGTTTATAGAGAGAAAAATGGAATTACTAAAGATATTGCAAATGGAACTGCAGTAAATGTTGTAACAATGGTATTTGGAAATATGGGAGATGACAGTGCAACAGGAGTGGTATTTACAAGAAACGGACATAATGGAAAAAGAGAGATTGAAGGAGAATATCTTACAAATGCTCAAGGCGAAGATGTCGTTGCAGGAGTAAGAACTGGAAAAAATGTAGAATTATTAAAAAAAGAGATGCCAAAATCACATAAAGAATTGAGTAATGCATGTGCAAAATTAGAGAAACATTTCAGAGAACCACAAGACATTGAATTTACAATAGAGCAAGGAAAATTCTATTTGTTACAAACAAGAACTGCAAAGATGAGTGCAGGAGCACTTGTAAAAACTTCAGTAGACATGGTAAAAGAGAAATTAATTGATAAAAACAGAGCGTTAACAAGGATTCCAGCACAGCAACTTGAAGCATTATTGCATAGAACAATGGATGAATCAAAAATTAAAGAGCATAAACAATTAGCAAAAGGAATTGCAGCATCACCTGGTGCTGCAAGTGGGATTGCCATCTTTGATGTTAAAAAAGCAATTGAATTGGGAGAGTCAGGAAAAAAGGTCATTTTAATTAGAAAAGAAACAAAACCAGAAGATGTTCCAGCATTTTTCTCTTCAGAGGGAATTTTAACCAGTCTTGGAGGAAAATCATCACATGCTGCAATTGTTTCAAGAGGAATGGGTAAGCCATGTATCGTAGGATGTTCAGAATTAAAAATCAATTATGACAATAACACATGTACAGCAAACGGAATTACAGTTAAAGAAAATGAAATGATTTCAATTGATGGAAGTGCTGGTACCGTTTTCATTGGAGAGGTTCCTACAGTTGAACCAAAAGTAACTAAAGACTTTCAAACAATTCTTAGTTGGGCACAAAGTACTAAACAATTAGGAATTCGTGCTAACGCAGATACACCAGATGCAGCAAAACTTGCAAGACAATATGGTGCACAGGGAATTGGATTGTGTAGAACAGAGAGAATGTTTAACGAGACAGATAGGATTGGATTATTTGTTGAAATGATTATGGCACAATCAGAAAATGAAAGAAACCAAGTATTAAAGAAACTACAAGGATTGCAAAAAAGTGACTTTATTGGAATCTTAAAGGCAATGGAAGGATACAAAGTTACAATAAGACTACTAGATCCACCATTGCATGAATTTTTACCAAATCCCGAAGAACTAAAAGAGAAAATGACTAAAGAAAATGATAACAGTGAAAAGACAAAACGAGTTCTAGACAGAGCACGAGAATTAGCAGAAATAAATCCAATGATGGGACATAGAGGAGTGAGAGTTGCCATCAACATATCCAGAGATATACAGAATGCAAATTACTGCAGTTTTTGAAGCTGCAGCAGAACTTGCAAAGAAAAAGGTCAATGCAAAGCCACAGATAATGATTCCACAGGTAGGAAGTTTAGCGGAATTAAATTACATCAAATCAATTTATGATGATGTAAAAAAACAGATGCAGCAAAAATACAAGATGAAATTTAAGATAAACTTTGGAACAATGTTAGAAGTTGTTCGTGCATGTTTGACATCTGATGAGTTAGCAGATACTGCAGAATTTTTCAGTTTTGGAACAAACGACTTGACACAGGCAGTATTTAGTTTCAGTAGAGAAGATGCAGAAGGAAAATTCCTTCCAGAATACATGGAAAAAGAACTCTTAGAGACAAGCCCATTTCAATCAATTGATGTTAATGGAGTAGGCCATCTCATGAAAATTGGAATTAAGCAAGGAAGAGATATGAAAAAAGACTTGGAAATTGGAATTTGTGGAGAACATGGCGGAGATCCAAATTCAATTAAATTCTGTCATTCTGCAGATGTTTCCTATGTTAGTGCATCCCCACATAGAATTCCTATAGCAATTGTTGCAGCAGCACAAGCATCAATTGAACAAAAAAAATCAAAATCTAAGAAGAGATAATTTTAGAATATCAGATTAGAAATATCCTAGTGGAATTACAATTTCTGTAGGATCATACCTATATTGCACATGAAAATTAGTAGTCGTATGGCAGTAACCTGTTTCAATTGTAAACAAGATATTGAAAACCATGATGCGCAAAAATCAGATAATTGTCTAACAGCATTATCAAAGAGACTTGAATCGATGGAAAATGTGTTACAAGTACCAAATGATGACGAGGCATTAGATTATTTCTCTAACACCAAACTTGGAGAAGCAAGCAGAATGGGTTCAAAATAACATCAAAGATAGTAAATTATCTCACATCATCTACTTCGTCAAGTTCATTTCTAGAATTACCATTTTTTGTGATGATTTTTAGACGAGAAATGTCTCTTTTGAAGAATAATTCCAAAGTCCAGTCAAGCCATACACGGAATTTTTTATCAGTACTACGAATCTTAGAAAGATAGAGATTTCTCCACATTAAAAATGCCAAAAAACCTGCGACATTAATTCCAAAAAAAGATGCGATTCCAGTACGTTTTCCTATTATTGCACTTTGACCTTTCCATGTATAATCAAATTTGGACATTAAACGTCCGTTTAACAATTCTTTCAAGTTTTTTGCAGCAATTTTTGCATGAGCCTCTGCAATCTGTGCAGTAGGAGGAAAAGGTTTCATTGTAAGTTTTGGATCAAATGTAGAACAGTCACCTATTGCAAATACTTCCGGAAATTGAGGAACTTGAAGAAATTCATTTACAATAATTCTACCTTTATGGGTTTCAAACAATGATTCTTTGATAAGTTCAATAGGAGTAACACCTGCAGTCCAAATAAGAGTTCGAGACGGAATTGAGTCAAGTGAGACCAATTGAGAATGGCCCTTTTCCTGATAGGAATCACTCAGTAGAACCTTGTTTGAGTTTGACTGACTTTGTAGTAAAACCTCTTTTCCATCAAATGAAGTTACACCTGCATCAAGGATTAATTCAATTCCACGTTCTACAAGTTTTTCTTTTGCAAAGCCTGCAAGTTTTACTGGAAATCCTGTAAGGATTTCAGTAGATGCTTCAATTAATGTCACTTTAACATCGTTTTCAGTTATGTTTGGATAATATTCAGCAATATCGGAAATGAAGTCATTTAATTCACCTGCAGTTTCTACTCCAGCAAAACCTCCACCAACAATAACAATTCTTAGAAGTGCCTTACGTAAAATAGGATCAGTTTCGTTTTCTGCTTGCTCCATTAAATCAATTATTCTATTTCGAAGAATGATTGCATCATTTATGGTATTCATTTGATATGAATTTTCTTCAACATTTTTCATTCCAAAGAAATTAGTTTTACTTCCAAGCGCAACTATTAGAAAATCATAGTGAAGTATCATTCCTCGATTTTCATTTGTTCCATAGAGGGTCACAGACTTCCCATGAGGATCAATGTGTTTGATTTTAGCCTCATAGAATTTGGTTTTGTTAATTAGAGTTCTAATTGGCGTGACAATGTGCCTAGTTTCAATGGTACCTGAAGCAACTTGAGGTAGCATAGGAGTAAATAAAATGAAATTATCCTCACTAACCATTGTAATTTCAATATCAGAATTATTTCCAAAATAGGATTCTAGTTTCAAACAACATTCAACACCTGCAAACCCGCCGCCTAAGATTAGAATTCGTTTCATAATATTATGAGGGGAGTTCTAGAATTAATAACGTATTATCAAAAAAAGCATAAGAATATCTAGGCAATTAATTCAACAAAACATAATGATTACACCAGGACGTCCAGTCAAAGATATTGATATTAGTAAAGATGCAGATGCGGATAAGATATTCAGAGAATTAGAACAAGCTGGAGGATTTGAGGCAAGAAATGTAGCGGAAGGCGTAGACATCTTATACAATATGATTAGTGATGAACAATGTACTAAGTTTTTGTCATTTATTGGAGCAATTGTTTCAACAGGATTTAGAGGAATCATACGAGATATGATAAAGAAAAAGTGGTGTGATGTGGTAATTACAACATGTGGCGCATTAGACCATGATATTGCAAGACATTTTTCAGAATACAAAGAGGGTTCATTTACAATGGATGATCGTGAATTAGCAGATCAGAACATCCACAGATTAGGAAACGTGCTTGTTCCAATGGAAAGTTACGGCCCGCTAATTGAAGAAAAGGTACAATCAATTTTAGAAAATGCATACAGTGAAGGAAAAAAAGAAATGTCAACTGCAGACATCAACAGAGAATTAGGAAAAGCGATGGGAGAAGATTCATTTCTTTATTGGGCATACAAAAATGACATACCAGTAGTAGTACCAGGAATAATGGACGGGGCGGTAGGAAGTCAAGTTTGGATGTTTGCACAAAAACACTCAGATTTTAAATTGAATATAATAGAAGATGCGAATTTTCTTTCAGGATTAGTTTTCAAAGCAGAAAAGTCGGGTGCATTAATGTTAGGAGGAGGAGTACCCAAACATCACACTTTATGGTGGAATCAATACAGAGAGGGATTAGATTATGCAGTTTATGTGACAACAGCACAAGAGTTTGATGGAAGTTTGAGTGGCGCTCTTGTCAGAGAGGCAATTTCATGGGGAAAAGTGACAAAGAATGCTACAGAAACTACAATTCATGCAGAAATTACAACAGTATTTCCATTCATGTACAAAGCACTTTTAGAAAAACTAGAAAAGTAACGTGAAGAAGAAGTAATCATGTTACCGTCAATTGAGAGCATCAAACAGCAACGATTGAAAATTGGAATGACTCAGAAGGAATTAGCAAATTTAGTTGGAGTCAGCACATCAATGATTAATCAAATTGAATCTGGACGTAGTGCCCCAAGTTATGAAACAGCAAAGAAGATTTTTCAAATTTTAGAAAAACAAGAAACAGAAGCTGCGGGAGAAAAGGGTAATGCAGGAGAATTATGTACTCAGAAAATTTTCAAGTTAAAGCCATCAAATACACTTGGAGAGGCAATGACAAAGATGAATAAAGAAAAAATTAGTCAAATTCCAATTTTCAATGAAAATAACATCGTAGGAATAATTTCTGATTCAGGAATTATTTCACATATGAGTGAAGGATTATCAAAAAAGACCAGAATTGAAGATATAATGGAGTCAGCGCCACCAGTGGTCGATATTGAAACACCCGCAAGTACAC
>LULG01000905.1_pt1 | contig 13658 bp, 10 predicted proteins | sample 728211 | NCBI WGS metagenome assembly LULG01 (sample SAMN03860295, study PRJNA289734) | marine metagenome | biome: seawater column; feature: ocean; material: water; isolation source: Red Sea water column Station 169 - depth 200m | place: Saudi Arabia: Red Sea | collected 2011-10-15 | depth 200 m | reverse complement strand
GATTGAGGCCGAAATTGAGTTGACAGGATTTAAGGGCAAAAGATGGATTAATATTAATCGGTTTTATCATGCCTATAAAAAAACTGAAATGGCACAGGATGAACTGATCACGAGCATACGTTGGAATCTTCCTGACCGGTCTGACATCTTGAAACTCTACAAAGTCTCAAAACGCAAGGATTTAGATATATCCACTTTCACTGCAGGGATTCTGCTGAAGCTGAAACATGGTAAAATAAAAAAGGTACGCCTAGCATACGGGGGAGTTGGACCAATTGTACTTCGTTTGCCTGAAACAGAGAGGTTCCTTGAAGGTAAGCCAGTGACTAAATCAGTCTTCCAGCACGCGGGCAGAATTGCCTCTGATGAAATATTTCCAATTTCAGATGTTCGTGCTTCTACAAGTTATCGTACACAGTTGGCTGAAAATATTTTGATCAAGTTTTTTCATGAATACTGTGATAACTACCTTGACAAAAAAGAGGCTGCATGAAACCCCTTTCAAGACCGAGACATAAATCATCAGCAGGTACTGTCAGCAAGAAGCCCTTGTCAAGTGACAATTATACTTCCGGTAAAAATAGAACCTACTCAAACAAATTTGATCAGCCTGTATTAAAGTTGGAAAACAATAAATTGGTTGGTAAACAGTTACCACATGATTCAGCGGTGGGACACGTAACTGGAGAAGCTTTATTTGTTGATGACATTACGCCCGCAAAGAATGAATTAATTGTTGATTTCATTTCGAGTCCTGTTGCTCATGGAAAGATTAAGAACCTTAATTCTATGGAACTGGCTCAGCAGGATGGCATTTCAGGAGTATTCACTCATTCCGACATTCCCGGGGAAAATCATTACGGACCAGTTGTTCAGGACGAACCAATTCTGGCAGCGGAAACAGTTCAATATGTGGGACAGCCCATTGCAATCATTGCTGGAGAGTCCCATAAAGCCATTCGAGAAGCTAAAAAAAAGATTCGACTCAATATTAAGGAATTAAAGCCTGTTTTCACCATTGATGATGCAATTGCGGCAAAACAGTACATTGGTGAAAAACGTACATTCAAACAGGGTGATTTTGAAAAGGCATGGAGAGACTCAGAGCATAAATTGAAAGGAACATTTGTCTGTAATGGTCAGGAGCAGTTTTATCTGGAATCTCAAGCAGCTCTGGCTCGCCCTGGAGAGCATGGTGATATACACATTCATTCTTCAACCCAGAATCCATCAGAAATACAGACAGTTGTTGCAGAAGCTTTAGGTATTGGATATCACCAGGTTGTATGTGTATGCAAGCGTATGGGTGGAGGCTTTGGAGGTAAAGAGACTCAGGCGGCAATTCCCTCAGTGATGGCCGCGCTGGTAGCTACAAGAACAGGGCGCCCAGCAAGGGTCGCATATACTAAAGATGATGATATGCGTTCAACCGGAAAAAGGCACCCATACAAAATTCATTACAAAGCCTCCTTCACATCTACAGGAAAAATTACCGGCATCAGGTTTGATATTTATTCAAACGGCGGTGCAGCTGCCGATTTATCAAGTTCAGTCCTGGAACGTACCTTATTTCATTCTGACAACGCCTATTATATACCTAACCTGATTTTTAATGGGGTTATCTGCAAAACAAACTTTCCTCCCAACACAGCATTTCGGGGATTTGGAGGACCACAGGGAATGGCCAATATTGAGAATGTGATTCAGGAAATTGCCATTTACCTGCAAAAGGACGCATTGGAGATACGGCGTCTGAATTGTTATGCCCATCGTGGGCGCAACATTACTCCTTACGGACAAGTTGTTAGGAACCATATTCTTCCGGAAATCATTGATCAGCTTGCTGAAACATCTCGATACAAAAAGCGCATGAAGAAAGTGGAGGAGTTTAACCGCAAGTCACAAACGCATCTGCGCGGTCTGGCATTGACACCGATGAAGTTCGGTATTTCATTTACCACAACATTTCTCAACCAGGGAAATGCATTGGTCAATGTTTACAGGGACGGCACTGTACAGGTATCAACGGGCGGTACTGAAATGGGCCAGGGACTTAACACGAAAATCAGGCAGCTGGTCGCAGATGAATTTGCGATTTCTTATAAGGATGTAAAGTTGATGATTACGTCAACTGAGAAAAATAACAATACACCTCCAAGTGCAGCGTCTGCGACAACTGATTTGAACGGAATTGCAGCTGTAAATGCATGTCAGAAAATTCGCAGCAAATTATGCGTGGTTGCCAGCAAATACCTTGCAACTCAAAAGAGAGGTCTAAAACCTTCCGTCAAGCAAATTTGTTTTGACGATAATAGTGTTTTTGATCAGCGTAACCCGAAAAACAAGCTACCTTTTCGGAAACTGGTGCAGCTTGCATTCATGGAGAGAGTAAGTATGGGAGAAAGAGGTTTTTACCAGACTCCGGAAATCCATTTCAATCGTGATACAGAGAAAGGCGAACCGTTTTTTTATTACACGATGGGAGCTTCGGTATCGGAAGTGCTGATAGACCGTTTTACCGGTCAGCTTAAGCTGGAGCGATCGGATTTGCTGATTGATATTGGTGAATCGATCAACCCAGGAATTGATCGCGGCCAGATAATCGGTGGGTTTATTCAAGGAGTGGGATGGGTAACCAATGAAGAACTGCGCTACTCCGATAAGGGAGAACTTCTGTCCTTTTCACCTACAACCTACAAAATCCCCAACATTCAGGATCTACCTGAAATATTCAACGTGGACACTATCACTAATCCTCACCATAAAATTAATATAAAACGCAGCAAAGCTGTGGGAGAACCTCCGTTAATGCTTTGCCTGTCAGTTTGGGCTGCAGTCAAACATGCCTTATCATGTTTACAAAAAGATTTGTGTCCTCAACTTAACCTTCCTGCTACTGCTGAAGAAATTCTATGTAGACTGACAGAATTGAAGCACCAGGTCGATGATAATGCTCCAAAACATGATGCTGATAAAGAATCAGAGGTTGCTCTGGTTTCGCAAAATGAACTCACCTCCAAAAATAAGCAAGCTGCTTAAAAAATATATCTGCAACTGATTAGTTTCGCATGCAGAGCTTGATTGGATTGACTTTTGAGGCTAATTCTCACATATTGAGTCAGACAATAATTGCAATAGTTTGTAGAAAAAAATCAGTTATTAAACTTGCGGAGAAACAATGAAGGAAATTGAAATAAACGGAATAAAAGAAACCATAGTTGAGCGTTCAGATTATCCGATTGAAAAGTGTAAGGAAAATCTGGAGGATGAAGTTACAGCAATTCTTGGCTATGGACCCCAGGGCAGGGGACAGGGTCTTAATATGCGTGACCAAGGGTTTAAAGTTATTTTGGGTTTGCGAAGAGGTAGAAGCTGGGACAAAGCTCTTGAGGATGGATGGGTTGAGGGAAAGACTCTCTTTGAAACAGAAGAAGCTGCTCATCAAGGTACTATACTTCAGTACCTGCTTTCAGATGCCGGCCAGATTGCTGCGTGGCCTATGGTAAAATCCAATTTGAGTGACGGCGATGCGCTTTATTTTTCACATGGTTTCGGCATAGTTTTTCACAAGGACACCGGGATTTTACCGCCAGAAAATGTGGATGTGATTCTGGTCGCACCTAAAGGCAGCGGCCTGACTGTTCGCACTCATTTTCAGGCAGGACGTGGGATTAATGCCTCATACGCTATTAAGCAGGATTATACAGGGCGTGCGAGAGATCGCTGCATTTCAACTGCTTTTGCGATCGGCTCTGGCCATCTTTTCGAAACGACCTTCGAGGACGAGGTTCACAGTGATCTCACCGGGGAACGTTGTGTATTAATGGGACTGTTGCAGGGTGCATTTTTGGCACAATATGAAGTTCTGAGAGAACACGGACATAGCCCTTCAGAAGCCTACAACGAAACTATTGAGGAGGCGCTGCAGAGTCTTTATCCTCTTGTTTCAGAAAAAGGAATGGATTGGATGTATGCAAATTGCTCAACTACCGCCCAGAGAGGGGCATTGGACTGGGCACCAAAATTTCGTGATGTGATCAAGCCGCTTATTGAGGAATGCTATCAGAGTGTGCTGAACGGAACTGAAGCCAAAATTGCTATAGATTCCAATTCAAGTGAAGATTACCGTGAAAAGCTGGAAAAGGAATTAAAGGAGGTTAGCAGCCAGGAAATGTGGCAGGCTGGAAAAGTACTGCGCAATCTTCGTCCGGAAAATTTATAAATCAATCTTCTAGGATACAATGGGCTTCGTAAAACTGCTCGATGAAGGCAAATTTTTTGAAATACAGAAGCGCAACACACGCTCTGACTCTTTGGAGAAGGAATCTACTCCATTTTGCGGTGCATTACGTCCTCATTATAACCCTAACATGATTCTGTTGCTTACCAGTCCCCTCGAATCTAGTAGCGAAGTTTTTGAGTTCAGATCTGAAGATATTGTACATGCGGAAGAATTGTCCAGTCTCTCAAAGCCAAACGGTGTTACGGTCGAACAGGTTCGTTTATGGGTACGGAACGGAAGCCCGGCGATGCGAATGGAACCGGTTCGTGTAGGAAATGAAAGCTGAAAAGACTTCGATTCTGCGAAACACCATCTGCAAATTTAACTAGTATACACTGTTGAATTTCTTTTTGGTGAGCCCATCCGAACTGTTCATTGCCAAATAATTTATTTCCAGATCATGCCCTCCCGCTATTTATCTCATCGAAATTTTTTCAGCTACTTATTCCAGCTTGGACAAATGCTTTGTCTGGCTTTACTAATCATTATTCTGCTTCCTAGCTATGCAAGCTCACAGTTTGATGATGAAATTGTAATTCCTGAAAATGTCCTCACTTTCAATTACCGACTTGAACCGGATAAGGGAGAATTTGCTCCAATACCTACTTCATTAACTCTTGAAAACGAGTCACTGATAATTGTCGGTCCTGTATACGAAAGCAACCCGATCAATGCCAAAGATCCGGTTCTGGAAATGGTGCTGAGCTTTCATGAAAAGAAAGCGAAATTATTCCAAAACATCCTGATTCCTGATGATATAACGGGAGGTTCAGTACTGAATAGTACTCTTAAATTACGCTATCAGGCATGCAGTGACCGTATTTGCCTTCCCCCAAAAACAGAAAAGTTATCTACAGATATTGCTATCGGAAAGGGCAATATTCGTGAGGAATATAAATTGCCACAGTTTGCAGTTGACACTCCTCCGGAAAACCTTTCGGAAATTGATCAGGCACTCAGCGGCGGCTTCCTTGGATTTATGGGACTGGCAATAATTGCAGGTTTTTTGGCATTGCTCACACCGTGTGTATTTCCAATGATTCCAATAACGGTTGCTTTTTTTACTAAACAAAGTCATACCGGAACAAGAGAAACATTGCGCCTTGCTGTGTTGTTTGGTGTTGGAATTGTAGGTACATATACAGTGACAGGCATGTTGCTTTCAATAATCCTAGGGGCGGCAGGTGCGGTTAAATTTGCCACTAATGGTTGGATCAATCTGGCAATAGGCCTGATGTTTACTCTTTTTGCCTTTAGCCTGATGGGCTTTCTTCAGTTAACTGCTCCGGGCGGTTTGACAAACATTGTTGACCGTTGGTCACGGCAATTGAGAGGAACCTTTGGAGTGCTTGCCATGGGCCTGGTGTTCACACTTACTTCCTTCACTTGTACTGTGCAATTTGTAGGCACCATGCTGATTGCTGCATCTCAGGGAATGTGGTTCTGGCCTGTAGTGGGAATGCTCGTATTTTCTACTGTGTTTGCATTTCCGTTTTTCCTGTTGGGTCTTTTTCCGCGCCTTATTCAAAAGATGCAGTCAAAGTCAGGAAGCTGGATGGAGCATCTCAAAATAATCCTGGGATTGCTTGAACTGGCAGCAGCCTTTAAATTTTTCAGTAACGCTGACCTGGTTTGGCAATGGGGTCTGATTAACAGGGAATTTGTACTTGCAGCATGGGTAATAATTTGCCTGATCGGAACATTATATTTGCTGGGTCTGTTGAAAATACATCATGTTCGGATTATTAAAACAGGCATTGCTGGATTTGTTGCAGCGTTTGTTTTTGCTGCACTGGGTATCTACCTGGCACGTGGTCTGGCTGGAGTACAGTTAAATCCCTGGATAGACACTTTTTTGCCTCCGGATCTACAAATTTTAGAACAAAACAAGCTGGCATTTTCAGAAAAAATTGACACAGCATCAGGAATCAAGGCTCACTCACTGCCCTGGCATAATGACTTATCTGAAGCCCTGGAACAGGCAAAAGCAGAAAACAAGCATGTCTTTATTGATTTTACAGGATACACTTGTATTAACTGTCGATGGATGGAAAAAAATATTTTCTCTCACCCGGACGTAATTGAACTGTTTAAGAATAAATTTGTGCTTGTTCAGCTTTTCACTGATGGAGGAGAGAAGGCTGCAGAAAATCAGCAAATACAAATAAGTCGATTTCAAACTGTAGCCCTGCCTCTGTATGTAATTCTTGATGCAAGTGATAATGTAATCGCCAAACGTGCAGGCATCATAAAGCCTGCTGAAAAATTTTTGCAATTCATGAATTTACACCCCCAAAAAGTTTTGTGAGTTACAAGACCGTTTTATTTTTTGTCCTTGGAATATTAACTTTCTGCAGTGGCTGCTCAGACTTAGGCTATTACTGGCAAGCAGCATCAGGACATTTGGATTTGCTCAACCGTAAACAGGATATACAGGAACTGCTTGATTCGCCTAATACTCCAGCAGAATTAAAACGGAAATTGAAGCTTGTAAAGAGTGTAAGAAAATTCGCACTACTGCAATTGGCTATTCCTGAAAATGAAGGTTATTCTGGCTACGTTGAGCTGGACCGTCCGTTCGTTACAATGGTAGTAACCGCTGCACCTAAACTTGAGTTAAAAGCACATAAATGGTGTTACTTGTTCATAGGATGCCAGGAGTACCGCGGATATTTCGATGAAGGACAAGCAAGAACATTCGCTGAGGAATTGCAACACCAAGAACTGGATGTTTCCGTGAGTAAAATTACCGCCTACTCTACTCTAGGCTGGCTAAACAAATCTTGGATGCCGGACTATTTCTCAGATCCTGTGCTCAGTACATTTCTGCGCCGCAATGATGCGGAAATGATTGCAGTGCTGATCCATGAAATGGCGCATCAGGTGGTTTATGTCAGCAACGACACATCATTTAATGAATCATTCGCGGTTTTTGTTGAACAGGAAGGATTGAGGCAATTTTTGAGATATGCTGACGAAAAGGCTATCCTTGATAAAGACAGAGCAGAGTTATATCAATGGTATTTGAAGGCAAGAAAAGATCGTCAATTATTTAGGCACCTTATTAATTCAACATTTGATGAAATGGAGGAATTGTTTTCTTCCGAACTTGCAAATGCAGAGAAGCTGCGAAAAAAGCAGCAGCTGTTTGATGATTTGCGTGAGAACTATAAGTCACTCAAAAATGAATTTCGAGTGCTATCATATGATAATTGGTTTAAAAAGGATTTGAATAATACTCATTTGTTAGGTGTAAAGCGCTACCATAGCAAGGTTGACAAATTTGAGAGGTTGTTTGATCAGCATGGTAAAGACTGGAGAGAGTTTTTCCAAGTGGTACGGGAACTGGCAGCAGAATCTCTCAAAGAGCGTAATCGTCGTTTATCACTGCTGAACTGACAGATCCAATGACTGAAATATTCTTCAGTAGATTACGAGTTATACTGCTAGACCGTGATGGTGTAATCAACCATGAACCTGGACCCATACTTAATCCGGAACAGTTTGTGATGATTCCAGGAAGTGCTGATGCAGTGGCCAGAATTAATTCACAAGGCTGGAAATGCTTTGTGATAACAAACCAGGCTGCTATTGCCAGGGGAGATCTAAAAGAGGAAGTATTTGGACAAATAACTGATAAAATGCACCGCGAACTCCAGAAGTCTGGAGCACACATTGACGGACAATTTTTTTGTCCACATCATCCTGACTGGAAAAACAGCAGGAGACTGACAAGTCCGGTACCATGTTTATGCCGGAAACCGGGTACACAGATGCTAGAACAGGCTTCGTCTGAACATGGTTTTGTTCAGGAAGAAGCAGTATTTATTGGTGACACCACCACTGATTTTGCCGCCGCCGCTGAATGGGGGACATGCTCCATTGGCGTTCGTACCGGATGTGCAGGCCAGGATGGTAAGATGTCCGTCGAACCGGATTACTGGTCAGATGATCTTTGGAGTGCAGTTGATTTTTTGCTTAAAAACACTGCTTGATTGATCAATCTCTACTAAATTTTTAGGGTCAAATTATTTAATGAACTTTTCTTATCACACAAATGACTTGAGACAAACAGAGTAAACAAGCTAGTCTGAGTCGACTCTTTTCCCCCTTTTCGCATTTCTGTTTTATGTTTTCAAGAACATTTTGCCATCCTATTGCAGGATATCGCATGACTTTTTTCCTTATATCTATACTGCTAATTCTAACAGCAATTAGGAAAACCCTGCTTTTATTGATCAGTGTTTTATTTTTTTCATTAACAGCTTCTGCGGGAACCCTTGCTGATGGTCTATACGCAAAAATGCAAACCTCAAAAGGGGAGATTGTTTTGCGACTTTTCTACAAACGTGCGCCGCTGACCGTATCGAATTTCGTCGGTCTTGCTGAAGGTTCAAAAGAGTGGAAAGATCCAGTTACCAGCAAAGCCAGAAAAACACGTTATTACGATGGCTTGAGTTTTCACAGGGTAATCAAGGATTTCATGATTCAAGGAGGAGATCCTCTGGGAACAGGTACTGGTGGTCCGGGCTATACATTTCAGGATGAGTTTCATCCGGAGCTCAAGCACAGCAAGTCCGGAATTCTTTCCATGGCCAATGCAGGAGCAGACACAAACGGCAGCCAGTTCTTTATCACACATGTTCCAACCCCGCACCTTGACAACAAGCATTCTGTTTTTGGAGAAGTTGTTGAAGGCATGAAGGTGGTTAACGACATTGTGAAAGGAGACCTCATTAACTCAGTCACAATCATCAGGAAAGGAAAATCCGCCAAGTCTTTTGATTCTGTATCAATTTCAAAAAGAATTGCCGAGAAAAACAGGAAACTTGCCGAGAAAAACAGGAAAATCATTCCAGAACCAACATCAGAAATAGATACTTCAAAAGTTCCGAATTCAACACAGGCAATGGCGGAAGAAGTCAGCACACAAATGCTTGTGGTAGCTTATAAAGGTGTACGTTTACCTAAGCAGAATATTTACTATAATAAGTCTGGAGCAAAAGAAGTTGCAGTGAAACTTTCAGATCTTGCTCGAAGAAAAGGAGTCATTTTTTCTGATTTGATTAAGCGTTTTTCTGATTTACCTCAGCAGCCAAAATTGCCCCTGCTGTCAGCAAAAAATAATTTAAGTGATTTTTTGAAGCCTGCATTAAAACTGAAAGTTGGACAAATAAGTGATCCGGTTGATTCGCCTTATGGATTTTTAATTTTTAACCGTGTCAACGTAGATGCAGTTGCGGCCAGTCATATACTCATCTCATACAAGGGTGCTCTGCGTTCGGAAACAAATCGTGACCGCAGGGAAGCCAGAAAATTAGCTGAGAAAATTTTGAAAGAACTGAAAAGCGGGAGAGATTTTGCTGAGTTGGCCCGTAAACATTCTGACGGACCTTCTGGTCCCAAAGGCGGTGAACTGGGACGGTTCGAACGCGGACAAATGGTTCCGGAATTTGATCAGGCAGTTTTTGCTCGGTTAATGATAAGAATTCCCCATACCTGTGCAGGGAGCTTAGGATTCTTGGCGTGGAAGTAAAGCAGATCATCACTATACCGGACGTTCCAGAAGTAATTGGAAAGACCGCAATGGATTTTTCAGAGCGCTTCACCTGGGTATTTACCAGTGGTGGAATTGGACCAACACTTGATGATGTAACTGTTGCTTCAATTGCCAGGGAGTTTGGAGCAGACCTCTATGAATCGCCCCAGATCATGGAAGCCATATATAAATTTCGCGGTAAAAATATGACTGATGCACACCGCAGAATGGCCATGATCCCTGAGGGATCGGAGCTGATTGAATATACAGAAGGCCGTCCACCGCAGCTCCAGTTTCACAATATCTTTATTTTTCCGGGGATTCCGGAATTTCTGAAAATACGATTTTCCGGCATCAGGGAACGTTTCAGGACAACACCGATTGTTATGAAACAGATTTTTCTCAATGCAGATGAAGGAGACATTGCCGCGTCACTCGACGAAACCCAGGAAGCATTTCCTGAACTGCAGCTTGGATCATATCCGAAAATATCTGGATCAGACTATAATCTCAAACTGACTCTTGAATGCCGTGATGATCAGTATTTGAAAAAGGCCTGTGATTTTCTGTGCGATCGTTTAAGTGATGAAAGCATTCTCCGTATTAAGTAAACAAGTTCAAAAATTAATTAATGAAATCCCTTAAAAGTCTCCAGCAGAATTTTTCAGGCCGTGGTCCATTGATTCATGTCGTACTGGATGGCTGGGGAGTTGGAGCGCCTGACGAAACAAATGCCATCCATCAGGCAGCACTTCCAGTTATGGACAAACTCAGGCAGAGCTGTCCGTACACCCAGCTTTGGACCCATGGAAAATACGTAGGTCTTCCAAGTGAAAATGACCTTGGTGGATCAGAGGTTGGACACATGACTATGGGAGCAGGCATAATTAAGCAGCAGGGTCCAACTCTAATCAGGAAACTCATTCAATCTGGAGATTTTTTTAAAATTCCGGCGTTGTCTAAGATCATCAAAAACTGCTTGAATCATGATACTCCGCTGCATTTGCTTGGTCTTCTTTCAGACGGAAATATTCACAGCCATCTTGATCACATGCAGGTCATAGTTCGTCATGCATTTCAGGCAGGAATCAGGCGCTGTTATGTTCATGCCTTGCTTGACGGCAGGGACGTAGGGGTGCAGTCCGCCCTCACTTATACGGAGCCGTTTGAAAAACTCTTTGCAGAACTTAAGGAGCAGCGTGCAGAAATTGATTATGCTTTCGCAAGTGGAGGTGGAAGAGAAGCGATTACGATGGACCGTGACAACAACTGGGAAAAAGTGGAGGCAGGATGGAGTATTCATGTGCAGGGAAAATCAGAAAACAGTTTCCCCTGCATCAAGGATGCAATTGAATATTTCAGGATCAAAAGTCCGGGTATAATTGACCAGGATATCCCCGGATTCGTGATTGTACGCAACGGAAAGGCGATAGCACCAATTGAGGATAATCATGGTTTGATATTCACAAACTTTCGCGGAGACCGGGCAATAGAATTTAGCAGGGCGATACTGGCAGATGATTTTCCACATTTTGAGCGTTCCATTCGCCCCCAGGTTATGTTTGCCGGGATGACACAGTATGATCAAGATGACGAAATACCATCGGAATACCTGGTGGGAACACCGGAGGTTGAAGACCCTTTCGGTAAGCGTATTTTGGAACTTGGTCTGAAGCAGTTCAGGCTGACTGAAACACAAAAATATCCTCATGTTACTTTTTTTTACAATGGAGGTTACCGAGAACCGCTTGACTCATCCATGGAAAATTATCACCTGATTGCATCTGATAAAATTCAGTCCTTTGCCAGCCAGCCAGCCATGAAGGCAGGAGAAATCAGAAATAAGGCTGTTGAATTCATCCGTTCAGGTGAATATCAATATGGACTGATAAATTTTGCCAATGCTGATATGGTTGGCCATACAGGAGATTTTCAAGCTGCAGTGCACGCAGTTGAAACTATTGATGCTGCACTGGACTCAATTGTAAGCGTGATTGATGAAATGAAAGGTCTACTGGTGATTACTGCAGACCACGGCAATGCAGATCAGATGCTGATACAGAACTCCAACGGAACAATGGAGATCAATACAAAGCATTCTCTGAATCCTGTACCTTTCGTTATATTTGACCCTTTGTATAGGGGTGATTATTATCTCAAGCCTTTTGGCTTTGATTTCAAAACAAATATATAATATTTTAAAGAAATAATCTTAGTTAAATGAGCATCATCCTTTGCATCGGAGCTGGATATGTAGGTGGACCAACAATGGCAATGATCGCCAAAAATTGTCCAGAACACACTGTAACTGTTGTGGACATCAACCAGGAGCGAATAGAGCGCTGGAACAGCAACGATTTGCCTATTTTTGAACCCGGGCTGCTGGAAGTGGTTCAGCAGACACGTGGTAAAAACTTGTTTTTCCATACAGATATTGCTGGAACAATTGCAGAGGCGGATATCATTTTTGTTTCTGTAAATACTCCCACTAAGAAGTTTGGAGAAGGTGCAGGCAAAGCAGCAGACCTGCAGTATTGGGAAAAAACGTCCCGTGATATTTTGCAGAATAGCCGCAAGCCGGAGGTTATTATTGTTGAAAAAAGTACTTTGCCGGTGCGTACTGCCGAGGCCATGGCCAGAATTCTTGAGTCCGGAAACAGCACAACCAGATTTTCAGTTGTTTCTAATCCGGAGTTTTTGGCTGAAGGAACCGCCATCCAGGATTTGGTAAATCCGGACCGTGTTTTGATAGGCGGGGAAGAGAATGAAAATGGACATAAAGCAGCAAAAACAGTGGCAGAACTTTACGCCCACTGGGTTCCACGAGAACGCATTCTGCTGACCAGTGTCTGGAGCAGTGAACTTTCAAAACTCGTTGCCAACGCTATGCTGGCTCAGCGCATATCTTCAGTAAACAGTATCTCCGCGCTTTGTGAACGTACTGAAGCAGACATTACGGAAGTTTCCAGGGCAATTGGCATGGACACAAGAATTGGTGCTAAATTTTTACAGGCCAGTGTCGGATTTGGCGGCTCATGCTTTCGCAAGGATATTTTGCATCTGTCATATCTTTGCGAATATTATGGACTTCCGGAAGTTGCGGATTACTGGGCCAGTGTTGTCCGCATTAATGAATGGCAGACTGATCGGTTTTTTCAGAATATTCTGCATGAGCTGTTCAATACTCTGGCAGGCAAGACAATTACCATGCTGGGCTTTGCCTTTAAGCAGGATACAGGAGACACACGCGATTCTCCTGCAATTCCACTATGTGAAAAACTGGTGGGAGAAAACGCAAGGGTCAGGATTCATGATCCAAAAGCGCTTGAAAACGCCCGCATTGAACTAAAGAATCTTAAAGGTGATGTTTCATTTGTTGAGGACGTTTACGAAGCTGCCGATGGGGCACATGCACTTGCTCTTGTATGAATACAGGGAGCTGGATTACGAGAAAATTCATCAAACAATGGCTGAGCCAGCATTCATCTTTGACGGGCGTAATCATCTTGATCATGATAAGCTTTATAAAATTGGTTTTAATGTTTTTCCCTTAGGGAAATCTCCACTCAAGCATATTTAATTATCAATTAATGATTACTAAAATAATGACACCATGAAAACATTTGAAGAAAATCTGAAATCTCTTCCAACTGCTGAAAAAACCGTATTGCTGCGACTGTACAATGAGCGTGATGAACTGGTTTCAATTGTGCCAAATATTCCAGGGCGACAGGGTTCAGTCAGGGTTTTCAGGCATATTGCTGATAAAAAAGGTGTAATTGACTTCGAAGCAGCAAAGGAAGGATTGAGGATCTTTGAGGAAAAAGTTGAAGATGC
>LULG01000326.1_pt1 | contig 13675 bp, 33 predicted proteins | sample 728211 | NCBI WGS metagenome assembly LULG01 (sample SAMN03860295, study PRJNA289734) | marine metagenome | biome: seawater column; feature: ocean; material: water; isolation source: Red Sea water column Station 169 - depth 200m | place: Saudi Arabia: Red Sea | collected 2011-10-15 | depth 200 m | reverse complement strand
TAATTAACATTTTTTAATAAAAGTTTTAGTTTTTTTTTATCTACCTCTGTTATCTTATTGCATATTTTCCCTTGTTTGGGTTTTGTAAGGCCATCATTAAAGAGTATCTAGCTGCATCAATACAGTCAGGATGGAGGCCTGTAGGTTTTTGTATATTGTTTCCCTCTTTGTCTTTATCCCATACATAGCCTTGTAATTCTCTTATTAGATTCTTAGACCTGGATGTTACATATATCTCATTCTGATTTATAAGGTTTATTCCATATACTATTGAGTCTCTGCCTTTTGTTACAGGGAATATTCTGTGGCCATAGTTTCTAAGCTCTTGTATTGACTTAGGCTCTGCACTATCTGCGTATATATGTTCCAAAGCTCTTTTGTCTGTTAAGAAATTACTTATGTCTCTGTTTAGCATACCTTTTCTATAAAGAAGCTCATCAAATATATAAGCATTGTTCCATTTGTATAATCTTATATAAGTTGTGGGATCAACAGAATAACCAAAGTCAAGACCTGCACATAAAAGCCTAGCATCATCAGGTATCTTGTCAATAGACTTCCAGTCAGGAATACAAGCACCCTCTAAGCTACCTATCTCTCCAAGTCCATATACTTTCCACCAATTAGCCCAATATGTAGATGTCTTAGCTTTTACTTTAGCTTTCTCTATTTCTTTTACAATGGATGTAGGTAAACTGTTATTATCTTTATATGTAAGTGTTAGGAAGTCTGTATCTTCTTGCCCTATCAATTCTTTATCTACCCAAAACAAATTAGTAGGATTATAGTCAAGCCATATATTACCTGATGTTCTTACTGCTAATTGTTGGTATGCTTCAAAGTTAATATTGTTACACTCATTAATAAATAAGTCTGTTCTCCTCGCACCTCTTAATTTGTCAGGTTGGTCTGTGCTAAAGAACTCTATATAGCTATAGTTGCTGAATTCGTATTTTAAGATACTTCTATTGAACTTTCTCTCGTCATACCTATTCAAGGCCTTCATTATGTTTAGAAAGTCTTTTAAAGCACCTCTACGCAAGTGTGGTACTGATTCAGCTACTACACTTATTTCTTTATGTGAGTTTCTACAAGCATAGTCTATAAGTATTAAGAGAACTGCAATAGTTTTACCAGCAGAGCTACCTCCTCTAATTATTCTTGTTCTTTGATTTAGTGATCTGAGTTTTTTAAGAGCTGTAGTCTTAGTAAACATTAATCTATAAATATTGGTTGGTCATCGTTGATATGAATATCTTTTGTTTCCTTAGGCCTACCAACATAGTAATTATAATAAAGCTGTACATACTTATAGTCTTTTTTTTCTAACCCCTCTTTCAAAGCTCTATAAGCTAAAGGCTCTAATGGTTTTAGTTTTTCTATAAGTTGTATCTCTTCTGACTTTGGTTTTCTACCAGCTCTGCCTTTTGTTGAGTGTCCGCCATTGTTTTTTCTACCATCCATAGAATTAATATAATTTAATTAATTAATCTTTTGTATATCTATATATCGAAATATTTAATTAATTTTTAAAATAATTTAATTTGTTGCAAGTTCATTCTTTTTTTTATTATATCACAATAGGCTTTGTCTATTTCATAGCTTATAGTATCATAACCTAAATTATAAGCTACTTTACTTGTTGTACCGCTTCCAGCAAATACGTCAATGATAGTTTGATTTTTTTCTGCTGTAGTTTTAATTATTTTGCCTATAACTTCTTCAGGTATTTGGCAAGGGTGTTCTGTTTTTTCCTCGCTTGTGTTTTTTACTTGATTTATCTCCCACCAGTCATATAAAGCTGCACCAGTTATTCCTTCAGCTAATCTTTTTTTTATTCGTTTATCACTAATATTTTTATATGGTTGTTTTACTTTTTTTAAATCTGGTTTACAACCCCACCAACTGATAAGCCTACTTTGTTTTCCTGTGTTACTATTATAAACCCAACAAACTACTTGCTCACATTTTACTTTTAGAGCCTTAGGTAATATGTTTATTGTTTCTTCAGGGTAGTGTATGATAACACAAGGAGTGGGTATTTTAGATAATAGTTTTATATATTCTTGTTCTCCTAAAGCATCTTTATAATTATTATAATGATATTTTTGATTATAAGGAGGGTCTGTGATTGTAAGACCTGAGGGTATATTACAATGTCTAAAATCTTTATTTATTATTTGTACCACCTTGTTCTATTTGATCTATGATGTTTACTATTTTGTTTATGTCTTCATTATTAAGATGATTAGCCTTTAATTTGACAAACTCCCTTTTTGATTTGTTGTTTACACCCTTGTTTGTTTTTGTTAACTGTGTAAGCCACTCTCCTATCTTTCTATTGTATTGTACATTTGTTTCAAAAGTATTTACTGCGTGTAGTACAGATGAATGACTTGATGTCTTTCCTTGTGATTTAAAGAACTCTGCTATTTCTTGTAGTTTCATCTTTTCATACTTGTATAGTACCCAAGCTAGTAAAGATCGTACCTCTACTATTTCTATCTTTCTTGTGTTTTCAAATACATCTAGCTTTGTTATTTTCTTTATTCTGTTTGCTATGTTTATTGCTTTATTCATATAAATAATCTTTTTTGTTGTTTATGTTCTTCTATTCGTTTCTGTGCAGCTTCAAAGTATTCTTTGTCTATTTCGTACCCTGTCAAATCATATCCAAGATTATGACAAGCTATTGCTATACTGCCACTGCCAAGATGTGTGTCAAGTATTGTATCGCCCTCTTTGGCATAATTCATTAAAAGCCATTCGTAAAGCATTACAGGTTTTTGTGTTGGATGGAATTTAAGTTTGTCTTTAGTATGATTACCAAAATGATCTATTGGTATGCACTTTGCAACAGAATTAAAACTTGTCCAAGCTAGTTCTCCATCAGAATAAGTAGGCCAAGGATTTCTTTTATACCAAAACAAAAAACAATTTGTAGAATATAAATGCTCTATAAAATTATTTGCACCCCATATAATTTGATTTTTAGATATTCGAAATAATTGAACAAAAAATTCTTTAGTGGGTTTTGAGCCAAACTTTTTCATATTACCCCCTAACTTATTTCTCATTTGTACTGTGGGGTTATTTTTATCTCTATATGGAGGATCTACGATAGCCAAGTCAAATTGATTGTCTGACATTTCTTGCATAGCCTCCATACAGTCTTGATTGTGTATGTTTATCATAATATTCCCTCTATTATATAATTATCTAAATCGTGGCCTTGTATAAAAAAGTTTTCAAATATTGTTAAGGCCTCTTCTGTTTTTCTTTTACCCTCTAAGTAAAACTCCTCACTACATTTCCATACACCTATATCTAGACTGCCTTTGTCGATAACCAGAAATGTAAAATCCTCATAAGACTTATTATACAAGTGGCAGTATAAATAACATTGTACATCGTAGGAGTATTTCTTAGCTGAGTATGGAAAACCTTTTATGTCTGTTGTTGTCTTTATATCTACAATACCTTTACTACTCAATACATCTGCTTTACCTCTAAATGGGAATCCTTGTATCGTATCTATTGCTGGTACTTCGAAATCGCAGTCTGTTATATATCTAAGAGCTTGTTCGTTCTTTAAAAAAGCATCTGCGATTTTCTCTGCGTTTTCTTTCTCTGATCTTGTATATACTAATCCGTACTTTTCCTTTGCCTCTCTATATGCCTTTGAGTTTTTACTTGCAACATTTACAAATATTTGTTCCTGAAATTTATCAGGCTCAAGTATTGACAGATGTATTAGCCTACCATCTCTTAGTGGTTGTGTTTCTTTACTACCATACTTTGTAACATACTTATATGTCTTTGGACTTGATAGTAGTAATTTTAAAGATGAGCTGCTTAGTACTAAATGTGATAACTCTCCATAGTAGAAATCATCATCTACCATTTTTTTTAACAAGTCTTGCTTGTTGTACTCGTTTCCGTCTAAAAGTTGTATCATTTTCATAATTTTGTTTTATTAGTTTTGTTTCTATATTATTGGTGTATTTGTGCATTTCAGTAAGGCACTTAATGTAATTACCTATTTCTTTTTTTCTTGTATCACTTGCTTTTTCAAAAGCAGATGTCATAGCCTGACCTAAGTAATTGAAAGATGCCTCGTACTTTTGTTTTGCTTTTATGTCCATTGTTCTAACATCAAAAGTAAACACAGACATATAAGGAACACAATAAATGCAAACTTTAAGGTCTGATAAGTTACCTCATCTTTTTTTGGGTTTCTACCTTGATTACTTCGATACTGTCTTTGTTTTTTCATTTTTATATATTTTATATTACTTTCTTTTTTTACATAGCCTATTTCATAAAAATAGTTGTCATTCAGATATGCTAGATAATTCTTTTTTTTTGATTTCATATCCGAGTTCTGTTAGTATTGATTTATGTTTTTCTATGTACTTTAGTACCTCTTGTTCTTTTTGTATTTTATGCCTACAGTAGGCCATTACTTGATTCTCTATTGGATTGTGATTGTTTTTTGCCATAGTTTTATTTTTACAGTTATCGGTTTTGTCGCCATGCGACATAAACCTTAATTCATATTAATACTTTTATTTGGGTCTATCTTGCTTGTTTTATATAAACCTTTTTTCATTGCTTCTATTCTGTATGGTATTACTACTTCGATGTTACAATTATCACAACATCTACCATTTTGTACAGGATTAGCATTGTTTCCCCACCCCTTGATTTCGGTGTTACAGATTATACATTTTTCCATAGTGTCTTATTTTTAGTTTCACAATATAGTGAAAATAATTAACAATATGCAATAACTATACCTTATGTACAATACTTGCCATATCCTCCTCTAAGTAGTTAATCCAATATAGATATGTACCTTTAGGGTCAGATACAAAGTAGAGCTTGACTATTTCACTATCCATTTCCATTAGCTTATCGTACTTATACTTTTCGAGTAGTTTGTCTTTGTAGTATTTGTTTCTGAACTTCATCTCCATAACGCACTCGTGGCCTTTTGGTGTGAGACCTGATGCATCATAGTGTTCAAACTTACCCTCACTCCATTTAAGATTCCAACCCTCAAACTCGTTTAGAAAATTTACTACAATTCTTTCAAATTTATTTATAGTCTCTATACCCATTCTCGTAGATAGTATTAAGATCACTTATCCAATTATTCCAATGTCTTGGGGTACAAGAGCAGGGTATGTAATATGAGTGCATAAAATACTTGCTGTGTAAAGATGCTATTAGCTCTTGTTCCTGTTTATTAATACTACTACTTTTTACAGATTTAAATTCTGTCCAAGAATCGTATTCTTTTTTATTTAGTTTAATCCATTTCTTGTCTGCCATTTCTACTTATGTTGTTTAAATATTTCTTTCTGTCATCACATCCGCAGTCCTCGTAGCCTAACTTGTTTGCTATCCAAGTTGCTATACGTTTGCCTTGACCAAGTGTGATTATATTAATTATTGTTTCTAATTTATCTCCTAATTTCATATTAGTTCTTTTAGTTTTGATTTTACTTTTGTATATGTATTGTACAAGCTGTAGTATGATATGTCTGTCTTTCTTGATAGTTCACTTATACTTATTCCTTGTCTCTCGATAATTTCATACACAGTCCTATCATACCAAAATATTTGCTTGAGTGCTTTTTGTATTTTCTCATAAGTCTCAACATAGTTTACCTCGTTGGTTTCAGATATTTGTAAACCCTCTAAATCTGTAAAAGTATATCTAAGTTTTTTTCTCATCAAATCAACATACAAGCCTCTTAGTATTCTAAAACAATAATAGTAATTTATATCATCACCATAGCTAAAATCTACACCTTTTTGTGTATTGCGAATCAACAGAACATACATTTCTTGAACTATATCTTGTACCTCAGTTTCTCTAAGACCTCCGAAAGACCTTGTGATTTCTAACCACTTTGTATGTCTATCGTATGCCTTTTCTACTTGAGTTTTCAAAATGGGAAGTTGAGTTGTTCTATTACTGATTTATTAATTGTTGTTTGTTCTCCGATCTTGTAACCTACATTGTTTGGTATGCTTTGTAGTAATAATGGAGAATCAAAAGGTGTAGGCTTAGTTCCTGTGTCGTGGTCTTTTATTTTCTTACAATGCAGCTCTGTATATATCCACCTGCTATCGTGTTGTGTTAGTCTATGTATTGTATAAAAATCATCTGTTCTGTTTCCAAAAACATTCCCACCCTCAACATCAGACATAGCAAGAGGTAAAGGATGACCTGCAAACTCGTGATTAGCTGGATATCTTTTTCTAAAGGCCTCAGTAACCGAGTGCATAATTAACCAAAGGCCAACATCATATTTCTTGACAAATATTCTAAAGTCAGTCATACACTCGTAGAGATATTCATAAGCATTACTATATTTCATCATACCTTTATTCTTTTTTAAGCTGTTGATTGGATCAATAATCAAGCAGTCAAATTTGTATTGTGGGTACACAACCTCACATAAAGATAGTAAATCTAAGTAATCATAGTTCTTTTCACAGTCAATAAATTTAAAATGCTCGAACACAAACTGTGAATGTTTGTCTAATTCCTCTTCTGATATTTTGTTTATAGGCTTTGCAGCTTTGAACTCAATGAGTTTTCTAATAAGAGAGTAAGGCTCATTCTCAGAACTAAATACCAGGAATTTTACTTTATGCTTCATAGCAAAGAGTAGCATAAAATAAATAATGATTGAGGTCTTACCTACGTTTGCGTGTCCTGCAAAACAAGTAACATTTCTTTTGAAACGAATAACATTGTCTATCTCATCTATCCCTAACTTTGGAGCTTCTTTGAGTATTCCTTTTCGTATCTTATCAACCTTATCTAGCTCGTTTCCAAAGTTTATTAACATTATTCTTTTTGTAGTTTTTCTAATTCAAATTTTAAATGATGTATTGCTTTTTCTAAACATCTATTAGGTGTTTTATGTTTTCTATATGCTCTTAGTATATAGGTACAAGCAGTTCCTAAATTATAATTAAGCTCAAAGTTTTCTACAACCTCTCTTGCTGTATAACCATTTTTACCATTATAATATTCAGGAGTTTTTATTTTTGATACAGCTTTATAAGTACCAAACTGTTCATCGTATCCTTTAGAAGGGTAGGTCATTCGCTAATTGTTTATCATCTTTAGGTACATCATAACTTTCTCTATCTTGATTCTGATCTTGTAAAGTAACCTCATTGTTGTATTGTATTTTCCATCCTTGTATCGAATTGAAGTATTTAACCTCGTTATTTTTATTTTTCCATTCTCGACCTCTAAGATTTATAGACACTTTAACATCATCTCCTGTGTTAAAAGTATCAAGTAAACTACATCTATCTTTTACAAACTCCACTAATATATTTTGTGGGTAGTCGCCTTTTGTTACTACTACTAAGTCTCTTTTTGTAAAGCCTTTTGCAAATTCTTGTATTTGTCCTATTTTTTTTATTTTTCCTGTGATTTCCATATTATTTGTTCTTAATTTTTGCTTTGTATTTTTTATTATATTCTGATATATATTCTTTATTATTATCTCTCCAGTTTTTATTTGTAAGTTTATATTGTTCAGGATTATTTGCTACCCATTTTCTCCTTTGCAATACACCTTGACTTACTCCTTCAATTTCTGATGGTTTGTTATAATATTTTTTTCGATATTCTCTTTCTCTTTCTGGATTTTCAAGTTTTCTTAATCTTGATTTTTCAATTACTTTTGCACGATTTTCAAGATACCATTTTCTTGATGCTGCTTTTTGATCTTCTTTATTTTTATATGCCATTTTATTTATCTATTATATTAAAGTATTTATTTGTTAATGTCTCCACTTCATCTTGAGATATTTTACCTGCGATGTAAGCTTGAGATGCTTCTTTAAAAGCAACCTGAAGTAATATACTTCTGCCTGTATCTAATCTTGCTTGATATTTATTAACATCCTTTTTCTCAAAATTATCATACATAGGTTTTTTCTTATCCTGCTTAGAAAGTACGATTTTATAATCGCCATTCTTCTGAGCTACATAATCGTATTCTATGTAATCTCCTTTTGTAACATTTAGTCTGCTTGTGTAAAGTAAACCTGTGTGTTTTGTAGTAGTAATTTGATAGGTGTATATGTCTTTGTTTTCTCCAAAAGGTCTCCTATCAGTTTTAAATATTTCTTTTATTTCTGCTTTGTAATTCATTGTTTTATTTTTAAATGTTCTTGTAATTGTCTATCGTTAGTGATTTTGTTTTTATTCATAACTAATCTGACTTTTATTTCTAAGTCTTTATTTTCTCTTTTAAGGTCGTTGTACAACTTTATTAAAGTATTTACTTTCTTACCTAAAAGCTCTATTCTATTGTTTAGTTCGTCTATGTTAGGAGATACTTGCATACTTTTTATTATTTAATTTTATGATAGTATCTACTTCTTTTGTATCAATAATACATTCTATGTGTTGTATCATTGTCTGTTTGCTTATGCTACCTTGTGAAAAAAGTTCCAAACAAGTATTTAATAATTTTAATTCTGATTTATTCATAATGTTTTGCTTTTTATTTAAGTAATTATAAATCCTTTACCTTTCACCCAAGTACCAATATGTTTACCATTATCATTATAATATAAAGTTAATTTTTGTTGGTAGAAATTTCCTTCATTGTTACAAAGTAATTCTTTTGTAGTACAATAAGTTAAAGTATTGTAATTATTCTTTTTGTATAATTTATCTTCAAATTTAGTTTTAGTAATTATCATTTTGTTTTGTTTTACTCAAAGTTAATTATAAATTGTTAATAATCAAAAAAAAAAGGGAGCAAATTAATACTCCCCTTATAAAAACAAAACACTTACCGAAGTTGGTAAGAACTCACAAATGTAATCTTTTATTCTCTTTTTCTAAAAGTTTTTTATATTTTTCTACAAGCTCTGCAAGATCCCCAATAGAATACTTTACTGTTTTCTTAGATAGATTGTAGAGATGTTTAGGGAGGTTTGGTTTCTTTTTTTCTAATGCTAAGCTGTATTCATATTGTTTTCCGTACCTATATCTATTGTCGAATCTTGATTGTGGCCATACATTGTCCTCGTGCCACCTGGTACTCATTTCTTTGCGAGATATAAAATGACCTGCATCAACCTCGCTATAGTGATATTTTTTTTTAGATGTTATGCAAGTAACAAATCCTTTGTTGTCTGCATTTTTTTTTCGTATGTATTCTGAGAATATTCTGTCTAATTTATTTATGAGACCTTTACGAGATATTTTTTTTGGCATATACAAATATATTCAAAACCAAAAGAAAAGAAAGAAAAAGAGTAAAAAGAAAGAAAAGAAAAAGCCCCCAAGAAAAACAAAATATCTAAGTACCTGATCCAACTGCCGTCCATCTTTATTAGGTTGCAGAAGTTTTGCTATAAGCAAAGGCAAATATATAATTATTTTTTTATCTACCTTGACCTCTATATTTTTTTTTGTAGTTCTTGCTTTGCTTTACTTTACTCATTTTAGTTTTTGAGTGTACACCTTTTCGCTTTCTGCTTTTAGATTTATATATATTGACCTTTACTTTACGAGCCATCTTTTGTTATATAATATAAAAAACTACCAGCTATATATGATAGTACAAAAAACAAAATAATGTGATACAAGTTTATGTGAGCCTCACCACAAATGCCTAATAAATGTTCTAAAGTTTCCATAGTTATTTTTTAAATATACTTGTTGCCTTTTCTGTCGTCCTGCCACCGAAGTATGCTAAAACAACAGCCATCATCACTTTTTCAAATGTATCATTCCATACCTCGTTTATGTGAAACGGTATGCTATCGACACTATCTAATAAACCAGCAAATGAAAATATCACTATACACCATACTAAAACTAAAGGCCTTACATTTTGCGTAAGCCAACTACCTTTGCTGTCTGCGACCCATCTCGTACTTATAGCCTCTATCTCTTTGTTTTGCTGCTCGTATATAAGCTGTTGTAGTCTTATTTTTTCTTGTGTAGGTATCTTAGCTTTACCTATTTCAGCTATTGCTTCTTTTGGTGATGTAACACCTTTTAGAACGTTTCCAAGTGTAGGGTTAACTATACCTGCAGCACCTAATAGAAGTTTACCTACTGTACTCTCTGCAAATTTTTTCTTTGGTTTACTCATTACTTATTAATTTATATTCTTCTTTTGCGTCATAAGACGGACATTCTTTTTTGTCAGTGAAATCTTTATGGCCATATACTATAGCTGATGGATGTGCTTCTTTAAGATCAACTAAAACATTGTGTAGAGTTTCTACTTGTTCAGGTGTTCTTGTATCTTTCCAATCTTTCATATTTTTATCCATACCTCCAATATAACATATACCTATACTATCTCTGTTATGACCTGCACAATGAGCACCTATTTTTTCAACAGGCCTACCTTCTTGTAAAGTACCATCTAATTTAATTACATAGTGGTAACCACAGTCAGACCAACCATTACCTTTAACGTGCCATTCTCTTATATCATCTACATCAAAGTCTTTAAACTCAGGTGTAGCAGAACAATGAACTATAAGCTTGTTTATTTTTCTCATTATTTATTAAATAGTATTGTGTTTATCCTACCTTGTATCTCCTCTAAAGGCACTTCTAACTTAAATGATAAACCTGCTGACCATTGTCCTTTAGGCTTACCATCTTTACCAATTAGAACTATAGTAGGTACTGATTTTATTTGTGCTTTAAAATCTGCTTTTTGTTCCTCTAAAAACACTTTCAATACTTTTGCGTTTCTAATTCTATCTAAATTATAATCGTTACTTGTATTCCATTTTGCGTTGATATGTAAAATAGTAACGTCTTGACTGAAAGTATAACTGCTAACTAAAAGTGTTAGTATTAAAATTAAATTTTTCATCTTTTATAAACTTTGTCCTCTAATTCTTTTATTGATTCTTTATTGTCTAATATATCCTCTTTTAGACCATCCGTAGATTTTTCTATTGTGATAATTGTTGATCTCACAAGCTCGTCTTTAAGCTGAAATTCCATTTTTTTTACAAATTCCTCACCGCTTAAGCCGTCAATTTTATTTTGTAAATCATTTATATCACCTTGCAAAGTAAACCACATACTCGCTAATGATAAAACACCTGCCACTATAATTCCTATTGTTTTAAGGTCAAGTGTTAATTTAGTATCCTCTGATAATTCTGTACTCATAATCTATAATTTATTCCGATTGAACTGTTGTATATTTCTGTATCCCAAAATTTAGTGTATTCTCCCTCTAAGAATATACCAAATCTTTTTATTTTCCATCCTATTACTGCACCAAACTGATAGTCTTCCCATTGTTCGAGTTTAGCATCTTTTCTTAATCCACCTTTACCATAGTTATTTCTGTTAAGGTAGCTGTAATCAACATCTCCTACTATGTATCTATGATAAGCAGGTAAGTAACTTCCGTATATATGCGCCCAAAAATTATTCCTATTATGGTAAAAATCAAAACCAATTATCGGAGATACTAAACCAAAGTCATCTATAAGCTCAAATTGTTCTGCATTATATCTATTCATAAGATCGCCAAATATTGTATTTCTAAAATCAATGTCAGAATAAGCAACAATTTTTCCGTTGCTATCTTTCCATATCCAGTCGTATCTTTCCTCTCCACTTTGTATGTCAGTATATCTTGTAAAATGGTCTGTGTATTTATAATAATATCCTAAGCTGTACCAAACATTTTTAGGTATCTCTACTTGCCCACCTTGACCGTTATCTACAAATATTGTTTCATTAAGCCAAATCTCAATAGGATTATAACCTGTACCTGTTTCTGCTGAGTGTGTTCTATATATTGCACCAGCACTTATACTTAATTTTCTGCCTAAAGGTATTCTGGCTCTAAGCTCTGCTGATTGATATTTAAAACCAATATTACCTTGTTCTCTTTGCTCTAATTTTACAATATGATATTTGCCTGTATGTCTAATAAAATATCTTGAGTTTTTAAACTCCTCTCCTCTTTCTCTTTCAAGTTCAAAATTAAATAAGTATTCAAAACCTTTTACTGCTGCTGTAGGTGCAGATAATCCAACTGTGGATTCTGAGCCATCGTAGTAGTGTTTAGATTTTACCTCGTAATCAAAAAGGCCTAATCTTCTAATTCCAAAAGCTATACGATAGTCAAATGGATAATATTCTGTTACATCAATAACCTCAGGTATATCATATAAATTATCATCTGCTGGTCTCTCTACAAAATAATCTTTTACAGTATTTTCATAGGAGTTAGATATATCTCCTGATACATATACTGTAGAATACTTAAAAATCTCATCATATACTTTTTTTAAGACTTGTGCTTGTGTATTACAAAAAAACATAAGCATCATAAATATTAATAATTTTTTCATCTAAATTTATTTTCTATTAGTTTGTTTATTTCTTTTTCAAGTTTAGTTTTATAATCTTCAGGCATTTTAAGTGTTATACCTGCCTCTACTCTATATACTTCATTACCATTGTTATAAAGCACTATAGTAGGTAAAAACTCTATTGTTTCATCAATAAAGTAATCTTCGTGTTTTGCGTTTTCAAAATCAAATACATAAGTATTATGGTCTCTATAATCTTTTAAAGAGATTTGTTCTACAAATTCTGCTTTGAATAGTACAACACTAATTTTTTCTTTATAGTATTGACTATTGGCAGTTGATACAAAGAGGACAGTTAATAGGGCACATATTTTATCTTTTAAGTTCATACATTCGTTCTTCTATTTTCTCAACAGTTTCCTTTATTTCTTTTACATCCTCTTGAATGTTCTCTACCTGCTGTTGAGTTAAATCAATTTGAGATCGTATGAGCTTGTCTTTAAATTCTATTTCTTTATCTGACACAGGAAATGTAGGTAATTCTTTAGCCTCAGCTATGTCAGCTTGCATTATAAAATACATACTTGCAAGTGATATTGCACCACCTACAATAATACCTATTGTTTTTAAGTCTAGTTTAACCTGTGTATCCTCATTCAGTACTTTGCTCATCGTTCTCTATTTCTTGAATAGAGCCATCACTAAGATTTATATTTGAAAAATTGCCGTATGTTTGTTTTAACTTAGCTATGTATTTATTGAAGTCTGCCTCAGCTTGTGTCAAACTCTTATGCCACTCGTGTATTCTTGCCTCTAAAATACTTTTACTATGATATGCTTTACCTAATTCAAGCTGGTCTTTTGCTTGATTATTTAACAAATCTTGTAATATCTCTAATTCTGATTCTTTTATTTTTTTACTCATAATTTTATATTTTATTCAAATATAGTAAATTACCAACTTGGTCGTAATAAAACGTCTGTTGGATTTTCTTGTTTGTCTATTTGACCTGACAGATTGCTTTTCATAGAATCTACATCTAATCCTGCTTCAAGCCATTTAGTAACATCAGATTTTTTTAATTTATCATATTCAATAAAATTATCTTTGTCATATACAACACTATAAGTGCCTATCATATTTGCATTATAATCGCCTTTATTGGCATTGTAACTCCAATGCACATTGTATATTACTTGGTCGTGATCTCCCTCTTTGATTTTTGCATCAAGAGCATTTATCACCCAATTATAACTTATTTTTGTTTTTGCCATAATTACTTACTTTTTAAAATTTCTATTTCTTTTTTTA
>LULG01000465.1_pt1 | contig 13784 bp, 34 predicted proteins | sample 728211 | NCBI WGS metagenome assembly LULG01 (sample SAMN03860295, study PRJNA289734) | marine metagenome | biome: seawater column; feature: ocean; material: water; isolation source: Red Sea water column Station 169 - depth 200m | place: Saudi Arabia: Red Sea | collected 2011-10-15 | depth 200 m | reverse complement strand
TGAGACAAGTAAATGGAGAAGAGTTCCTACAAGAAGTAGAAAATTATTACGAGAGAGAAGAAGGTATGAGAACAATAGATATAACACCGAAGTGGGAAGCCTTGATACCTGTGATGGTTACGATTCTTAGAAATCCTCAAGCATCAAGCGATTCCGTAAGGTTTGTTCAGGATGAACTTACTAGGATTGCAAGGGCGGTAGACAAGCAAAATGAAGAAAGGAAAAATTGATGACTTATGACGAATTAGAATCCGAAGTTTTCGGCTATCTCGAAAATTGTAGTGCATCTGGAATTGTAGAACTTTACAATTTCATCTTTGACTGCAAGGCAGAAGTAGACTGGAATGGAGAAGATAATCCAAATGTAACAATTAAGGAATCTAAATGCAAGAAGTAAACGACTTAATCAAAGAACTTCAAGTTCGCTTGCAAAATGCAGGTGGTGGGGAAATCGTAATCACAGATAAAAATTTTACAATTAAATTAGAAGGAAACTAAAATGACAGATCAAGAAATCGCAGACAGAGTAGAGAGTTGGAATTGGAATCTCAGTATCTTTGAGATATACGATGAGGTAAAGAACATGGGTACATTTGGATACAATGGGGGTCAGACAGAAGATTTGAGTCGCCTACTTACCTATGCCTATGATTATTTCAACCATGACCCAATGATTAAAGAGTTGGCACATTTCCTTGGAGCGGAAATTACTGAACAAAAAGAGTTGACAGAAGCCTCCTAATTTGAGAGAATATACGCATGAATAATTACATAGAAGCAAATTGTGAGTTTTTGCCACTTAATAAACCTAGGTATAGTGAGGACTCAGGGTTATGGTGCTTGTGGTTTCCTGACATCTCTGAAGAGCATTGCCCTTGGGCTTACTCAGTTATAAGAGGGCAAGAGCCTATTCCCGTATTTGTTGACACATATGCCACTATACAAGGTGGTTTACACAACGAAAGATGGTCGTACTGAAATGTATACCATAAGTGCGCCTCGCCATAGGAATGAGTTTGGCAATGTGACTGAGAGCCTGAGGACTGCTGGTTTCAGGGCTTATTGCTATAATCGCAATGCGATTCGCTCCTTTCGTTATGATAGGATTGTTTCCATCAATAAGGGATGAGTAAGGATTTAGAAAGAATTCGCAATAGGGTCAGGTTCCTTGGGTCACTATTAGCCGAAGAAGAAGAGGCCGAAGTTCATCTATCCAGCTGGAGGAGTAGGAAAGAGGAGCATGATAATTTGCTTGAAAAATTGTATAAATTAGAAAAGCGAAGTTAGCAAATAAGGCCTCCAAGCCTCCCTCTTTGAGGGAGGTTTTTTTTGGAATGGTTGATTTTCGTAACCCATTGATAGTCAACGACTTATGGCGGGCGGCCCGCCCTAAACCCTTGATAGTCAACAGTTTATGGAAAATTAGTTCTACTTATGTGTATTATAAGGTATTAAAGAAACTTCACATAAACATTTTTTTTTGCTTGCAGTTTAACCAGATTCTGTCATACTTATACCTATAACAATGAGGAAGAAAATTAAAGTCAGAAAACCAATTCTCTTTACCAAGTCTCGCCCGATGAAAAGGCGAAACAAAATTCTCCCTCGCAAACTCAAGCATAAAGGACAAGAATTAGCATGAACATTCTAGGCAACAACTCATTATCCGAGCAACCTTCCTCCAATGAAGTCATGGCAATGGCACTGGGTGAAATTCACGATATTTTGCTTGAGCCAATGCAAGGTAAGTTGACGGAAGAGCAAGATGCAGTTCTCGCCCTTATAGGTGCGACCTTCAAAATTATAGCTGAGAAAGCAACTGCCCTTGAGAACATGGAGCAAGACGAACTTAACAACCCAAAAAAAGACAATTTTTATCGTAATTAACCCTTGACAAAACACACGAAAACTGAGAGAATACTATCATGGAAAATCAAAAAAGTAAAGTAAATCTCCGCATTTGCGGTGGCGAGCATAAAGTCGTTGAGCTTGAACAGGTTCAAGCAGTCAACACTCCAGAGGTGGAGTATCGGAAAGATCGAAACAAGGATGGCTCCTTGTCGGTGTCTTATCAACCAATCAGTCACAATCTTTTGATTGACAAGACTCGCAAGCATCTTGACCAAGGTGGTTTTAAGGTTGTCGATGAATGTCACAATCTTGCAAGGGATGGCAAGCGCTATTTCGGATTGTTTGAAGTGTCTCATCCAAATCGTGAAAATTCCGAAAGGGGAACTATTGTCGGTTTGCGCAATGCACATGACAAATGCTTTCCTGCAGGACTTTGTGCAGGTGATGCTCCCTTTGTTTGTGACAATCTTATTTTCACTAATCAAGTGAAGTTGGCACGTCGTCATACCAAGAATATCTTGGGCGAACTTGACCAAGTGATTGCGAGAACTTTGGGACGCCTGTTTGACTTTTGGGTTGGGCAAGACAATCGGGTTGATTCTTACAAGGCTTTTGACCTAAAGAATCCGCAAGTCAATGATCTTGTGATTCGTGCTTACAAGGCAGGTGCTATTCCTAAAACCAAGATTGCTGATGTCGTTGACCAATGGGAGTCTAGCGATCATGATGCTTTTCGTGACAGGAATATGAACAGTCTTTACAATGCCTTTACCGAGGTTTACAAGGGCAATCTTATTGCCTTGCCGAATCGCTCTGAGGCGCTTCATTCGGTGCTTGACTCTGAGGTTGGTTTTGATCTTTCGGCTTTTGACTCTCAGGAGGATGTCGTTGAAGGTGAATTGGTTGAAGTTGGGGTTGCCGAGGCAGGTGAAGTCCTTGGCAATGTAGATGGGGAGGTTCCTGAAGAATATTATTTCTAAAAAGGAAACTAACCCAAAGCAAATAAGCCCCTCGCCAAATAAGGCGAGGGGTTTTTTGTTGCACGGATTTCTCGGTGAGGTTAACTAAAATTCATAAGTTGTTGACTATCAACGACTTAGGCGGGGCCGCCCCGCCGAAGTGCTTGACCATCAGTGACTTACAACTATTTTACTTTAGATGTATTTTTTTTCTTGTGTTTTCGCATCAACCTGTCATACTATAGGGTATGAACATTAAAAAACCAATCGATCAAAAAGCAATGCAACGGTTCTCTCAAGCTCGAATGCGAGCATGGGAAAACTTGCCCACAGGTTTTATTCCTTGGGAAACATTCAAGCGACTAACGAACCAATTTGGCATTTCAAAGGCTTGCATAAAAGCTCAAAACATTATTGACAAACAAAGCAAAAAGGTTTAGGTTATAGTGATGATTAAGCAAACTTTACTCACGGCAGGAAATGCCAAAATTGTAAAAGGCGAAAAGCTAGGTTACCTTACAAAAGGATTGCATCTTGCTCCAGCAAACTTGTCGGGTTTTGAGGTTTGCCATTGGCGTTCCAAGGGTTGCACAATGGCTTGCTTGAATACGGCAGGACGCGGACGAATGGAAAGAACTCAGGATTCGCGCATTGCAAAGACTAAATTGTTTTTCGAGCAAAAACTAGACTTTCTTGCCAAGGTAGCAAAAGAAATTACTTCTTCTGTTAAGTCGGCAGTCAAAAAAGAAATGACTGCGGTTTTTCGTTTGAATCTCACAAGTGACTTAGAATGGGAAACGATTGAAAATGGACAGGGTCAAACCCTAATGAATCAATTTCCTAACGTCCAATTTTATGACTATACCAAGTCTTTTGGTCGCATGGCAAAGTTTCTCAATGGTGGGTTGCCAAGCAATTATCATTTGACTTTTTCACGTTCCGAGCATAACCAAAAGTTGGTTGAAATGGTTTTGGAAATGGGCGGTAACGTTGCGGTTGTCTTTCGTGATCAACTTCCAAAGACTTGGAAAGGTTTTGAAGTTATCAATGGCGATGAAAATGATTTGCGGTTTTTAGACAAGCAGGGTGTCGTTGTCGGGCTTATTGAAAAGGGAATGGCAAAAAAGGATAAGACAGGATTTGTACAGGAAGGGATAAACTCATGACTGATTACTATGAAAGTGCCAAGGGGATTACCATATCCAAGAAAAGAGCATTACTAGAACTACGTCGCCATAGTATCTTTGATTATACAGAATTTTTTGAAGAATTAGGCGACAGGGAGCATTATTCGGCTTGCTCGGTTTTGGGTTGGTTGGGATATTAAAAGCAAAATCAAATAAGGTTAAATATGGGATTTGAGCTAGGCATCGTTTTATACATTCTTTTGATCATTACTTACCTAAGTCGTTGACTATCAACGACTTGGGCGGGGCCGCCCCGCCTAAACCCTTGACTGTCAGGCACTTACAACTATTTTAAAAAACTTTGCCTAAAGGCTTGACTTTTACCTCTAGGCGCACTATATTATTAGTATGATTAGCATTAAAAAAAATGATTCGTTTCCTAAATGGATTCAAGTTTTCGCTTTTGGAAAATTTATTGATGAAGTTCAAGGTCAAGCTAAAGCACTTCGCATGGCAACTCAATTAGCCAAAGAAAATGAGCAAACCCATATCAACATGTTTGGAAAGGTTAAGAGAATAGAACTATGAGTAATACAACTGAACTAACGGGTCATGCCCAACTCATGCATCTTATGAGTCACTGGAACATGACTAGAGACGAAGCCTTGCGAGTGATGAGGCTAAACAACCAAGATACTGAGGGACTATAAAAATGGGTAGTTATGCAGAGAACGAACAGGATGCTAGGGAATATGCTGAGCTGCAAAGGCAATTCGCAGAAGAAAAGCTAGAGGAGCAAAAAGAGCGGGCTAAGGAGGAAAAGCCTGTGGTCACTATGGATGAAATCATCCAGCATCGCTTTCAGCAACGCAGCTTAGAGAATGCCAAACGTCACATGCAAGCTCAAAATGACTGGAGCGCTTACTTGGAGAAGTATGAAAATCCAGATGGGGACTATGAGCGAAGTGATGAGGAGTTGGCGATTCTTAAAGAAATCAATCAGATAGTTGAAAACAATATTGTGTATGGTACTCCACCTTATTCTATTGAATCTGCCGAGGAAATCTTGCTTGATATTCTTAATGATTTAACTAGCATGAAGGAACGACTTGGATTAGGGGGGAATATATAATGTATAAGTTTGTATATGAACATGCCGCGCGAACTTTCGCTTACCAGCAAGGTCAGAATGGTTGGGATACCATAGTGACCGAATGTGAAGGTTATTGGTGGGTAGAGGTTCTTTAACTCGCTGAGCATCAACGACTTGGGCCGGGCCGCCCCGCCGAAGTGCTTGATAGTCAACGGGTTATGACTAAAATGAAAAAAAAGTAAAAAAAAGCTTGCAATCTGGTGAGATTCTGTCATTATAGGGGTATGACAATCAAAAATTTAAAGAACTGGTTTCTTGCAAAGCTTCGAGCCTTATTCTCTAGTCTTGACTTTCGAGACTTAACATTCAAGGATCATCGCAATAATCCAGATGGTGTCCAAGCTAGGCTTGACCTTGGTAACGGTATAGAAATTTCCGTAGTTGCCATGAAGGGCAAGCAACCTTATTCTGGGGGTTTGTATGGTAGTGTTACCGAGGGAACTTATGAAGTTGCCGTTTTTCAAAAGAATGACATGGTTCCGCTTTCTGCTTTCGATGATGTCCTTGGGTGGCAAACTCCTGAGCAGATAGGAATCCTGATGAAAAAGTTTCAAGGCAGGAAGTTTCATGAATATATTGAAGAACTTAATCTAGACAGAAATCATTGGAGGTCAGATTTAGCTCTTGACTAATCACTTATAATTTGAGAGAATATTAAAATGGATTCACAATTAAACAACTATATCGTTCTCAAAAATGGAAAGGGCATTTCCCCTGCCATGACTCTTGAGAAATGTGTTCAAGCGGTTAGGATTCTAGAACAGAACATTGACCGACTTCTTCATCACTCACCATATACCATAGGCAAGAAAAATGACTGATTCAACATATAACGGATGGGCTAATTTTGAAACTTGGAATGTCGCCCTTTGGATTGGTGGAGATGAAGGTCTCTATAATTTTGCAAAAGAATTTGCAAGCTATGATGACTTTGTTGCCAATCTCAAAGAAGTTAACGGAGACAGTTCGATAGGTTATCAAACTCCCGATGGAGTAGCTTGGAATGACTCTGGGCTTGACCATAGCGAATTAGACGAAATGATAAAAGAACTATAAACTAAACAGGAAAAATTATGCAAACAGAATTCTCATTCATAGAAAAAGCTGAAGCCGTAGCCAAGTATGCGCCACAGGGTGTAAACAGGATTGGAAACAAGCTTTGGTTTACCTATATCAACAAAGCTGGGTCTAGTATTTCGGCTTATTATGATTATGCAACTAGGACTTTCAAGTCGGTAGTTCGTGGCAGTCAGTATGGCAAGAAGGGGGTTGCGGTTCGCAACTTAGTTGCTCGTCCAGTTATTGAGGGAGCCTTTTCTACCGCTAGGATAAGTGAGTGAACTGTGGGATCTCCTCATTCTTCTCCCTTGGGCTATAACATTTCTAATTATATCCCAAATGCAAAAGAAGTTTGGCTAAGTTATTTTGAGTAAGTAGTTGTTGGTTGTTGTTCATAGACCCTCGCCCCATTTGGGGCGGGGGGTTTTTGTAGGCGAATTGAATAACAAACAAATAAGCTTCAAATATAGAGGATTTCAAGAGATTTTTTGAGCGATTATCTTTAAATTCCATAAGTTGTTGTATATCAACGATTTACGGCGGGCGGCCCGGCATAAACCCTTGATGATCAACGACTTACGACTATCTTCAAAAAAACGAAAAAAAAGTTTGCAATTTGCTCAGAGTGGGTCTATATTATAGGTATAGTTCTTTTATAGTTTAGATAATTGTGGCTCTGTAGCTTAGTTTAGGTTAAAGCATCGAGGCTCGTGTGATATACTAGTTAGATCACGAACGACTGATCATCGTAAGTTCTTGAAGAAGGGGGTTCAAATCCTCCCAGAGCCTGCTCTTTTTGTAGATGAGGAATCATTGAACAACGAGGCGTCAGTACACGCCTACAATTGTGAGCTAGAGGTAAGACTACACATTACCTCAGGTTCACAAAGAGAGAAAGAGGTGCACAATTTCAGTCTCGTGTCAGACTTGGTAACCCCAAGAGAGAGGGATCGCAACCTTCATAAAGCTGAGTGCAGTCATGTGGCACAGCACGAGACACCAATTTAATCAAGCCCATAAGCCGTTGATTACCAACGGTTTATGGCGGGCTGCCCCGCCGAAGTCCTTGATACTCAATGACTTACAACTATTTTAAAAAAAAATGCCCAACGGGCTTGACAATCCCCCCATTATGTGCGATATTGTAGGTATGGACAAAAGAAAACTTCAGAAAATTATAGATGTAAATGCGGATGCTGCCGAAATGGGTTGTGCCACCTCACAAAGCTTGATTGTCTTGGCTCAGTCTGAGTTGGATGAAATTGCCAATCTGGAAAGGCTTGAGTGGTGGGCAATGCTAAATCGTCAAGAGCAAGAAATTGAAGAAATGTCAATTTAGTGCTTGCAATTCAAACAAAATTAGATTAGATTTATAGTATGTTAGAACAAAGAGAAAAACTCACTCAAGATGAACGTCTTGCGAACATTCGCGCCATGTGCCTAGCGGTAGAAAATGGTGATGTCAGCAAAGTTAATGCGGAAGGGCAGAAACTAGTTGACGAACTCAAGCAAGAGAAAGCTGCTGAAGATTTTGTGGTAAAACATGGATTACTTGATGCCAGAAAAGAGGACGTCGAAGATGAAACTGACTTCTTGGAAACTGAGAAAAAAGATGATTTCGATGTTGACGAAAGCATCACCAATATGGAAATCATAAGCCCTCTCATGAGGGAAGTTAAGGGGGGTTGAACTATGGGAATGAGTAGCGCCGCGCATCGGTCAAGCAATCATCATAAGATTATGAAAGCGATTGGTAAGTGTCCTGAAATTAGAGAGATTAAAAAGACTCGCAAGGGTTGGATCTTTTTTGCGACTAATGGATCAACTTTCAACTACCACCCAACTGCCAAAGCTCCGAGAAAGCTCACTAGCTTTCTCCGGAAGTCAAGCCAACTCAAGCCCGCAATCGTGGAGAGTATTTTGTAAGCAAGGACTTTGTGCGCTTAAATGTCGAGAATGGTACATTGACCGACATCACCGAAAAGGTGGACAATAACGGCAAGGTGTTTATTTTGAGCGATGACCTAAATCGTTGACTATCAACGACTTGGGCGGGGCCGCCCGCCGCAAACCTTTGGCAGTCAATGACTTATGACTATTTTAAAAAAAATGCTAAAATCGTTTGACTTTATGAAAAAATGGGAGTAATGTATTATTATGAATGATGTACAAAACCTAACTCCTCTCCTTAATTTTCACGTCGTGGCTATCCATCGAGTAACTGGTCGCCCGCAATTTGCAGTTATTCCTGCGCCAAGTCAACAAGATGCTGATGATTTTGTTGCCGATATGCAACCCGATTGGATTGTTATTCGCAAAGAAAATTCTTGACTATTAACTAAAATCAAACTATATTATATTTATGAAAGATAAAACTTACAACGGATGGAAAAATTGGGAAACTTGGAATGTCGCTCTTTGGTTAGGCAATGACCAGAGTCTTTATGAGATTGCTCTTGGATTCACTAGTTACATGGAACTTGCAAGCTATTTGCAAGATGAATGCTATAATGCAATGACTCCTGACGGAGTTTATTGGAATGCCAAAGAGTTAGACACCAATGCTCTTGACGAAATGTTACAAGAGGAGTTTGACATCCCAACCTGTGACGATGATATTGATGAGAGCATGGATGGAGATTTTGATTCAGGCATGGCATCAGCAGGATTCGGAACAGATGAGGATTATGGTTGCTTTGGCGAAGATTATTAAAAAGAATCGCCTGCGAATCAAATAACAAACAAATATGGGTCAAATATGGGGCCTAGAGGGGGATTCCCGTAGCTCGTTGAGCATCAACGACTTACGACAACTTTCATAAACTCCTGACTATCAACGACTTAGGCCGGGCCGCCCGCCGTAAACCCTTGATATTCAACGACTTACGAGATTTGGCTCTATATAGCAGGCTGGCGAATTTGTCAAGCATAAAATTAATCTTTTTTTGTGCCCTATCCTTTCAATGGAATTGTGCAAGAAAATAGTTCAAAGTTCTTGCGAAAAAAAATTGACTTTTGGGGTTTCATGTGCTAGATTATAGTATAACAAGTTAAGAAAGAAAGATTAAAAAATGATTGAAGTAAGTTACATTCTCCACAACCTAGACAAAAACGGCAAACGCCTTGAAACGCAAAACTTTATCCGCACGGAAATAGTTGAGAGCAAGCAAGAAGTTATCGACTCTTGGGCATATCTTAGCAACACAGAAGTTGAGATTCGCTCCACTCGTAAAGTTACCGAGCAAGAGGTTGCGACAAGTAAAGCAACTGCAGCTCGCATTGCTGCCGACTATCGCCCAGATGTTTATAATGGCGACTAAAAAAACTTCAGAAAAAATTTGCAGTTTAACCGTAAGCGTGTTACTTTATAGCATAACATTAAACAAAAGGAAAAAAATTATGTCACTTAATCACATCGCAATCACTCCAGACGAAAACGACGAAGCTCTGCAAGAGTTTATCACACAAGAGGGTTTCGTTCTCGTTGCTCCGGAAATGGATCTTTTTGAATGTCCCGGCGGACACATCTGGCACATCGACCAGATCCTTGATCACATGAATGAATGTCTCAGGGAAAGCTGCCTATAAAAAACTTTCGATTTAATTTGACAAAAGCAACAAACTAGACTAGATTATAAGTATGAGTAAAATTAAAGAACTGAAAGAAAAAATCGAAGTTGTCAGCGATGCCATAGAGTTTCCTGCCCTTCCGAATAACAACGCCGTGCTGAGAGACGCCCTAAAGGATCTGGTTATCCAGTTGCAAAACGAGCTAATTATTCTGCTCAAAGATAAGGGAAGAACCTTCGCAAAAAAGATTTGACAAAAGCAACAAACTAGACTAGATTATACTTATGAAAACAACATTCAAAGAACTCATCGACCACCCGAATTTCAAGCAGTTCGTGGTCAACTCAAAAATCTTAGACCTTGGCAAGCATGCCGAGATCATCGGAAACCTTGCAAGGGATTCGATGGACAAGGATGGCAAGCATGCAAAACTCCATTGCAGCAACATTGTCGATTGGATGCAGGAACTTGCCGAGCGGAAGTCAAGCCAACTCAAGCCCGCAATCGTGGAGAGTATTTTGTAAGCAAGGACTTTGTGCGCTTAAATGTCGAGAATGGTACATTGACCGACATCACTGGAAAAGTGGACAATGACGGCAAGGTATTCATTTTTAGCGATGACCTTTGCCGATAGGATCCAAGTGAATAGGTCACAAATATAACCCCATAGGGTAGTACAAGTTTCATGCCAAAGTCCTAAGTACTTGACTATCAACGACTTAGGCCGGGCCGCCCGCCGCAAACCCTTGATGCTCAACACTTTACGAATGTTCGGTACATATTCCGCGCCAAATTTACAAGTAGCTGACTAGCAGCAAGTTGTGCAAACCTCTTGATTTTTTTCATTTTTTTTCATTTTTTTTTTCACGGTTTTCGTAAGTACTTGGTGGGCAGCATTTTACAACATAAAAAAAGTTACCAAAAAATTTGACTTTGCCCAAAAACTGGTTTATGTTATAGTAAGTTAAATTTAAAAAGTAAAATGATTATTCCAAATTCCATCCCAGAAATTAAAGACCTCCTCGAGAGGAAAACTCAAGACATCCTTTTTTGGATGGACAAAAAGAACAAGTCTCGCAAGTCGTCCTTGCTCCATATGAGAGCAATGCATGAACAACGTTGCCGAGACGAGCGCAAGGAGCTAGAAAAGGCTCTCGACAAGGCTATTGAGAAAGCCAGAGCCGAGAAAGCTAGAACTTTTGTGGAAAAAATGGAACCTCTTCGCCAGAAGTGGGAAAATGGATTTTTTGACTGATATAAACCTATAACCAACAACAACTTATGCATTTTGAAATTCTTCAGACTGGCGCTGAGCCATCAAAGAGGTTTTTAAACCTTAGCAAGCCGAATCCTTGGGGGAATCGGACTATTACATTTGGAGCCTCACACAAGGCAACCAAGTTCAAGAGTCTAGAATCTGTCAATCGAGAAAGTGAGATCTTGAGACGTGGCGGTTTTTCTGTCCATATTATTTGGGTCGAGACTTCAGGACATCAAGCAGGATCTTGGGGTGAAGTCAATCATGATTTTCTTGAAAGGATGGCATAAAATGGAAATTGTACAATATACATTTTTTGCACTATATATGCTGGCTCACATTGTTATTAGTACGGCAATTATTGGGTGGGCAGTTTCTATAGGTTTACTTTTTCCTGTTGGATTTTTTGCCGCACCATTTATTATTAGTGGTATTATTTCTTTAGCCTATGAATTGACCGACGAATAATCCTAACTCGCTGGCAATCAACGACTTCGGGCGGGCCTCCCGGCGGAACTCTTTGATAGTCAACGACTTATGAGATTTCCGTCTATACAGCAAGAGAGAGATTTTGTCAAGCTTAAAATTCATTTTTTTTATTACATTATACCACTAGAGGATAAGACAAAAACAAAGTAGAATATTTATTGAAAAAAAATTTGCATTTAGCTAAGTTCTGTGGTATATTATATTATGAAGTTAAGAAAGGCAAAGACTCCAAAGATCAGGCTTCAAGTCCTGTTCACCAAGTCGCGTCCGATGAAAAGGCGCAACAAGATTTTGCCACGTAAGGCAAAACACAAGGGCAGACTTGCCTAAAAAAACTTTAGATTTAATTTGACTTTTAGGAAAAACTAGATTATATTATACTTATGAATAAAACCGAAAAACTAATCAATGAAAAGTGGAATGCAATCGCTATCGCTTCCAAAACGTTCGGGGAAGTCAGAAGTGACTTGTTCGACAATGTCGCCCTTGCACTTTCGCGCATCGAGGGAAAGCTAGTCTTTCTCAATTCAGATGATACGCTTGACGGCAAGCCTCGGATTTCTGACGAGTTTTCCCAAGGAGTCAGCAAAGACCTGCAAACCGAAGTGAACCAAACTCGCAAAGAGTTGGATAAAATTTTCGTTAAACTCACAGAAGGCAGAGATAGCCTTTCCAACTAAACCAAGGAGAAAAAATGTACATTCTCAAGTCTATCCTTAACCAAGCGGGCGCCGTTTGGCAAGTCGAATCCATCGCAATGCGCAAGCGTGACGCCGAGAGGCTTCTTCGCTCTCGCCTTGCTAACTCTAACGGCAAGCGCCGTTATGGTTTGTTTTCCGCAAACTCCTAAGGGTCAACATTTTATGACTAGAAAACACTTCATCGCTATTGCCAACGCTATCAATGCCGAGCTTCGTGCATCACATTGCGATTCCGAAAAAACTGGAATCATGAAAACTGCAACCAGCCTTGCTGACCAGTTTGAGCAATTCAATGCACAATTCAACCGCTCAAAGTTTTTGGCGGTTGCATTAGCTTAATTACAATCCAACCAAAAAACTACACAAAACATGACTGAACTAATCGACTTTTTATGTGCATTTCTCCTCGGCGGGTGTGCTGGGACAATGTTTGGGGTACTCTTAGCCTTTCTCGCACAAGGTGTTGCTGATAAAGGACTTACGACACGAGAGGATAAGTCAACCCGAAAGTCGTAAGTCGCTGACTACCAACGGGTTAGGGCGGGCCGCCCGCCGCAAACCCTTGATGCTCAACACTTTACGAATGTTCGGTACATATTCCGCGCCACATTCACAAGTAGCTAATGGGTAGGGAGTTATGCAAATGGGATAATTTTATTCGATTTTTGTCAATTTTTTTTGGCTGTTTTCATAACCCTCTAACAGTCAATGCTTTGCAACATAAAAAAAGTGCTTGAAAAATTTGACTTTTGGGCATTTGTGGCGTATTGTATTAGTATGATTACATTGTTAGTAAAAGAATTATCCACCTCGATCTCCGTGAAGATCTTCGAAGGTGGTGAATTTCCACGAGTGAGGACTGCGAGCAGTCTTTCCCATTTCCGCACGATCATGCGAGAAGAGCAAGCTCATTTTAAGGCTTTGGGTCTTAGGGTCAGGATTGAACGTGAGAATGTGGGCGGCTTTGGTTCACTTCGTTGGCGTGACTTTGCTCCTCAGCCAATGTCAGACAACGAAAAGCATTCGCGCGGAGTATTCTGGTAAACCTAAACCGTTAACAATCAAGGACTTATGAGAAAAGTAACAGAAAAAATTAAAGCCGCTTTCGAGGCTGGCAAAAGTTTAAAAGTCGGAAACACTCGCACGGATGGCGAAAGTGTTTTCCTGCATGGTAACGAAATCGTGAGGCGAGATGTCAACGGATTGGTTCTTGCCACGCTTGCAGGTTGGAACACTCCGACCACAAGAGAAAGAGTCAATGGAATCACAGGAATGGGCTTCCATCAAGTCAATCATCAGGCTTGCCTAAATGGTGAACCGATTGACTCATCCGACTGGTTTATCAAGACCGTTCACGGGCGTGCTGCTCAAGCATTGCCGCCACCCCCCAAGTCCTTGACTGTCAAATAGTTACCTAAAACCATACAAAAATGATTGAATTAATAATTGAACTATCTATTTCTTTGCTCCCAATTTTAGTAGTACTATTTTTGCCGACTTAACTTGTTGATTATCAACGACTTGGGCCGGGCGGCCCGCCGGAAGGCGTTGGTGGTCAACAACTTATGACATTTTGCTTACTGATTATCAACGACTTAGGAGAGTACCCCCATACCC
>LULG01000349.1_pt1 | contig 13800 bp, 11 predicted proteins | sample 728211 | NCBI WGS metagenome assembly LULG01 (sample SAMN03860295, study PRJNA289734) | marine metagenome | biome: seawater column; feature: ocean; material: water; isolation source: Red Sea water column Station 169 - depth 200m | place: Saudi Arabia: Red Sea | collected 2011-10-15 | depth 200 m | reverse complement strand
GTAGTAAGCGCCGTACCAGCCTCATCACCAACTACAACATTGTAATTGCCTCCAGAGACTATGCTGTTACCTGCGTTTACACCTGCGCGGAAGTTAGAAGTGCCAGAGGTTGATGAGACTAGATCGCCTGTGTAGGTCACGCTGCCAGCGGCAGTGATTTTTCCAGCAAACGCTGCTGTTGAGTTTGCTACTGTTGCATTAGGAGTCAGCGTCAAGTGGTCTACTTCAGATCCCGATATGTTATTTTTGATGCTGAGTGTTTGATCTGTATTTGTTGTGAATCTCCACTCGTCACCAGCGTCATCAGATTCATCAGCCTGTAATGCCAACGATGGACCCTCGCCTTCAGTTCCTTGTATAGCGAGAACATCCGTGTTCACATTCACATTGCCCGTCCCATTCGGAGAGATGATGATGTTTCCGTTGGAATTTGTAGAGGAAATTGTATTGGTATCGACCGTGATGTTGCCAACACTAAGATTCCCCGCAAACGTGGCACTTGTGGAATCAATTGTTAGTCGCGTTCCTCCACCAGCCCCCAACAACAAATCGTCGCCGCTGTGTGAATAGCCGACATAGCCAGCATAGGCCTGAGCACCAGATGTTCCGTCAGCAAACGCTAAATAAGTTGTGTCGTCTGTTGCTGGTGCTGAAATCGTAATCCCACCAGTGTTGTCACCGTCTGCAAGGACTACTAAGTTTTTAGCATAAAAATCGTGAGGATTGCTTACACCTATACCTACGACATCATTACCACCGTCTACAAACAGCATATTAGCATTGCCGTTTGACTCAACACGGAAATCTAGGTCATTACTATCCTCATTAAAAACAACTCCTGTACCGCCTTTCATTTGTAAATAACTTACATTAGTACCAGCAGTTATTATATTTTGATTGTACCAGCCATCCTCAGATCCATCAGAAACATCTGCCGCATAAATCTCAATTTCTGCATATTGAACATCTTGAGAATTATCATTTCTACCATTGAACTTAATATTACCTAAGAAATCACTATCAGCAGGACTTGCTGAGTTACGGTACATGTTAAGATTAGGACCAGCACTTGCATCAGCATCTGTGCTAGTTAATGTCAAATTGTCTGAGTTGTCTGCAACAGTAATTGTCGCACCAGCAGAGGATGTAATAGCTCCGTCAACCTGTAGCGTAGAGGCCATATCCACAGCACCATCGATGTCGACTACATCTAAATTAGAAGTACCGTCAACATCCAGATCACCATTAAAGTCAGCATTACCTGCCAAAGTTAATGTGGAGGACATATCAACTGCGCGATTCATATCTATCGTAGTGGCGTTAAGTTCTAGTTCTGTGTCTGATACTAAGTCTAATACGCCATCAGCACTTTGATGTATGTAGGTTCCTGAGTCTCCGAACTGTAGTTGATCTGTACTAGATAGCAATAAACCTGTGTCAGCTACATGAGTTAAGGATACGTCTTGATCGTCTCCAAAGTTAATGACTGCACCGTCTGCAAGGAATAAGTCACTGAACTCTAAAGAAGATGTTCCTAAAGCAGCACCATCTGAAGCGTCAGGCACGAAAGCCGTATTAGCTGTTATAGTCGTACCTACAATAGTCGTAGCTGAACTTGCTCCTATGGTAGCGCCATCTACAGTACCACCGTTAATATCTGCCGTATCTGCTACAAGGCTATCAATATTTGCTGTACCGTCTATATATAGGTCTTTCCACTCAGAGCCTGAAGCACCAAGATCATAAGTATTATCAGCACTTGGTAAAAGGTTAGAGCTTACATCAGCACTAAACGATACTGTATCAGAGGCTGCATCACCAAAGGTAAGGTTACCAGAAATAGTAGCGTTACCAGTGACTGTAAGGTTTCCACCTACAGCCAAGTTGCCTGATACGTCAGCGGCTCCATTGATATCAATAGTAGTAGCATTAATCTCTATCTCTGTATCTGAAACTAAATCAAGTACTCCGTCTGCACTCTGATAAATGTAAGTGCCTGAGTCACCAAATTGTAATTGGTCCGTACTAGAAAGCAGTAGCCCTGTATCGGCTACGTGCGTTAGTGAAACATCTTGATCGTCTCCGAAGTTTATAACGGCTCCATCGGCTAAGAAGAGATCACTAAACTCTAATGAACTTGTACCTAGAGCAGCACCGTCAGATGCATCAGGGACAAAGGCAGTAGTAGCCGTGATGGTAGTACCTTGAATAGTGCTAGAGCCTGTTAAAGCTCCTGTGACTGCTAGAGTACTAGATAGTGTAGTAGCTCCAGTAACTCCAAAAGTTCCTGCTACTGTACCGTTTACATCTACATCTAAGGTATCTACATGGGCTGTACCGTCTAAAAATAAGTCTTTAAATTCTACAGAGCTTGTACCTAAATCTATATCATTATCTGTAACGGGTACAATGGCTCCATCTTGAATACGGATTTGTTCTACGGCAGCACTAGAAACTTCTACAAAGAAGCCCCATCTATTATTTGTACTATCTGCAACTATCTTATTAAGGAAATCTAAGTCACCTATAGTATGTATATTACCGCCTTCTCCTGCTGTACCATCGTGTTGGTGTCCTGTAGAAGATGAAGTGGTTGAGTATGCGAAGGCATTTACTAATTGATCATATTCATTATTAAACAGGGCCGCTGTAATAGTATCTCCATCTGATAACGAACTCTGTCGTGTATAAGTCTGCGTCATTTATTTATCTCCTACCTGACGGTACATAATCTACATAAAAACCATTGATTGCATAAGGTGCTTTCTGATCGTCACTAAAGACTTTAAAGCTACACGTATTCCCACTTCCTTGTACTGCTTGTCTAATCATTGGCTCATTACTAGCTCCAAAGGTTGCTGTTCCAAATGTACTACTTGATTCTCCAAATATTGCAGGAAGCGGTATAGTACTTAATTCATAATCTCCTGGCTGTGGTATATTTGTATCTTCGTAATCATAACGAACTCTCAATGTTGGTTGAGAATCCCCTTCTGGAGTTATAGATAATCTTGTATATAATAAAGTCTTTCTTGTTCCTACATCTCCAAAATCAAAGTTTGGTGTTTGATATTCTGCATATATATTTGTAGCTGTTCCTGCTGGTGTAAAATAATTCCCATCATCGTGTACATAGATGTAACCATCTTTATCACCATGATAGGTCTTTTCTATACCATCTTTATCAAATCCAGAAGTTAAACCATGAGCCTGTATTCCTAATGTTTCTGACCATTCAAAACCATTAGGAGTAATTGTTCCAATGATTCCTTTGGATGTCGAAGAAGTAGCAGTAGCTGAAGAATAAAACAAACGATATTGTGATTTACTTCTTAATACTGTACTACTAATTCTAAATGAGTTTACTGAGGATGCTAATGTCCCTATTAAAGACTGTATCTGGCGACTTACTGATCCTAACTCTACGTCACCAATACGTGCTGTACCTGCAACAGTACGAATACCATCAGGACTCAAGAAAATCAGATCACCTCCAATCTCCTGAATACTATTACCATCAAGACAACCTACGTTCTGTGTAATAGGGGTTACTGTAATCGTACTCGAATTATTAATGTTCTCTAATTTATAAATAGAGTTAGAACAGAATATGATCAAGTCATCACGAAAGCTTTTGAGTCCTACTACTTGGTCATCCAAAACAATTGATCCAGAACCTGTACCTGTAAAATCAGTTAGATCATCTGAGTCTGCTAGAGTATTACTATAGTAAATAGTGTTAGGTGCTGTGGCTGCTCCTCCGACTACTAAGTGTTTATCATGTATGACACAAAACTTAGGATACACAGTCCCGCTAACTGTAACCTCTTTACAAAAATAGGTTCTACTGGACAGCGCACTTCCTGTTCCTGTCATCTTAAAGTACAAAGGTTTAACTCCAGAACCTCTGTCCGTTATAATAACTTCGCCATAGTCTGTCGTACCTTCATAGACTGCAAAGGATGCTAAGTCTTGTGAAGTTCTTGCTAGAGTACTACGCCCTGTAAAGGTACTGTAGTTGTCTCCTCCTGAAGCGACACTATCTTTATTTATCTGTAGCCAACTATCTCCATCTTGACTAAAATAGATATTAGTTCCTGCACAAGCAATCAGACCATCCGCATATACATGAAGTCCAAAGACATCGTTGTCTGTATTAGGTCTAGTGCCGTCTCCAAATTGAGAGAAGCCACTAATACGCCTATAGCCTCCATCAGGATCAACCTCAAAGTTTCTCAACTTAGTAGCTGTTCCTGGCTGTGCAAGCATTTCAATCTGGTTAAGATTGGTATTTAAACCGCCCTTACAAGAAATACCAAATGGTTGTGAAGCTGCCATTAAATAAAGCCTATCCTATCGTCTTTAAAGTAACTAGGTGTGGGTTCTAATAAAGTAGATCGCATCATACGAAGACCCTTTCTATAGTCATCTAAAGCAAAAGCAGCCGCTTGAGGATTATCCTTAAACTGCCATATATAGTATCTAGCTCTTGCTAAAAGAACTGTCTTATATACATCAGGGAATACAATAGTATCCCCATGAGCATCTAGCTCTGTAGGTAGATCCCAAGCAAAGAACCATATCCTGTATACTTGATCAGGAATAGGACTTAACCCGAACTTCCTAGCATCAGGGCTTCTTATAACTCTATTAGGAACTCCGTATTGTGTCGTATCTGCATCATCTAGATTCTCACCAATCCGCAAGTAATCCTTCCACTCTTCTGTAGTCGTATACCTAAGATTTCTTATGGTATAAGGAGCAGATTCTCCACTCACTCCTACAGTAGTTAATAGAAAATTATCCCAATCTACTGAACCATAGTCGGCAGTAATACTAGAACTAGACTCCTTCAGCTCATACCAACGAGTTCCAGCAGTCGTCTCTACATAAGTATTGCCATACATAGGATCAGTAGCTCCACTCTCAGCCGTAGCTAAGAAAGGCCATTGAGGTTCCTCATTGACAATATCTAAATAGGCACGATTCACTGAATCTTTGGCATGTTGCTGTACACCGACAGCACTACTAAAGTCTCCAGAAGTTAATACAACCTCATTCAATTCTCGTAGTAATTCATTCGTTAGATTAAGAAATGTCGCCATTAGTCTGATTCTTTATTATCAGATACACCTTGTTTACGATCAGAATCACGGTTCTGTTTATCTTCAGAATTTTCGTAATAACCTTCCATACCAGAAATATCTTCGTAATGGACAATTTTACCGTATGTTAATTCAGGCATTATCCTGCTGCATAGTTTCAGAATAAGACTTTTTTTTAAAGATACGATCATAATTCTCATCGTACTTTTTTTTATTAAAGTGCTTTCTGAAGCGACTGCCCTGACTGACAATCGCATTCCTAAACATTACAGGATTTTCATCAGAACCTATCTGTGCCATTGAGTTACTTCCTATTAGTCAGGTAGAACACTAAGATGTAAAAATTCAGCTAAGAATGTTACAGTCGTTGCAGCCGTTGCAAGATTATTTGCTAAAGGCGTTAGTCGAGCATACAAAGTTCTAGCTGAAGCCGAATACAATGTAGCAGCGATAACAATAGCTTCTGAAGTTGCAGGGCCGCCTACTACACCTGCCGTAACACTAGTACTGACAAATGCATTAGCTCCATGACCATGTGAATCTTGAATAAGATACAAAGGTGCATTAGCCGTCCAAGTAACTGCTGAACCACCATCATCTAGAATAGCTTCAGTAGCAATAATTTGAGTACCGCCCGAAGAAGTTCCTAATGAGAAGTCTACATCATCACCACTGGCCCCCGCTGTAACAATGTTACCTGCTGGAATAGCAATTAGATTACGAAGAATCGTATCTGCTGGTTGTGTAAAATTCACATCAGTATTTTCTCCTGCTGTTACTGCAATAGTACCTGTCGTTACTGAAGTCCAAGAACTCACTACATTATCAGAAAGCGCACGGACATCCCCTGTTCTTGCTGAGTTTCTACCCGTATCTCTTATATCTATAACTGGGCTTGCCATATTTTTTTCCTTTAATTAATGATTAGAAAATAAAAGAAAAGGGAGCCGCATCCGACTCCCGATTCTCTTAATTATTAGTCCACGCCGTAGAACGCAGATACTAATGCTTCAGATCGTAGTACTTTGGCTCCATATACATGAAGACCTCGTACAATATCACCGAAACTATCAGGATCTCGTAATACTTCAGAACTTGTAATTGTCTGAGCTGTCGCAGTTGAACTAATATGTCCAGCAATAACTTTACCAGCAGCATTAGATGTGCTTGCAATGTTATTAGTCTTGTACATATTAAAACCACGTAGCTTACCAGAACTAACTAGACCGTTTCTGATTGAACCTTGACCAGCGTTATAATCCACTGATAAAAGTTTTGATGCCGTACCAGAAAGAACCTCATAGAATTGAGGCGGGGCTACAAACCACCGTCCTTCTTCAGGGATATTTTGGTCATCTAATAGACGAGCCATATGTCCCAACACATCTATAGGGTCATGTTCCGACGTTCCAAAACCAATGTCAAGATTACCTGTACCATCAAACGTACCAGCCGCAAGATCAGTCGCGCTGTCCGATCCAAGAATATGGTTAGGACTAGATGCAGAGACACCACTAAACATGGTAGCAATTACACCTTCGTCAAATGCATCTCGCAATGCATACGCTGCTGCTGAAGAAGCAGTCTCACGCCAGTTCACATGGGACATATTGCTTTCAATGTCATCCACCTTGAACTTAAATGCGTTAGCTGTATCTACAACCAGCGTTATTTCTTGGTCGGTCAGTTTCGTTTGCGTTACATCTGCGCCACGTTCATACTGATAAACAGTAATCGTTGGTTCTTTTATAATTTTTACAGAATCTCCGAAGTTAGCAATTTCACCTGAATAATCAGTATTGGTGATAGCTTCTACTACAGATGCTTTTCTGAAAAAGTTTAGAACCTTCTTAGAATAGACAGCAGGTAAGAAAAACGAATTATTCTGACCACTTACGGAGTTACCAAAGTTGGCATCTGTATCTGTACTTGGTTCAAAATATTGGTCACTTTGATTATATGCCATTTTTATTTACTCCAAATTAGACAAAATTATGATTTCACTACTCTGCCTTCACTGATAGCTTGATTAATCTCATCTTCATGGGCATCAAACTCATCTAAAGACATCGCAGAAATCTCCCGTTCAGTCCAAATTTTAGGTCCTTGTGCAGCATCTACCGTAGTAGTTTTAGTTGAAACTAAATCGGCTGCTGAACTCTTTTTAGACTGTTGTGATTTTTGTGATTGTCTACGAGGTTTAGAAACACTTATACCATTCTCTAATTTGTAAAGATCTATTGCTTTAGATGCTAAAGTAGCATTATCAGGATTATTATAAACCCAATCTTGTATTTGATCTGGTTGCTCTTTTGCCCATGCATGAAAGTTTTCGTCTCCTCTAATGTCTTCAAAGTCTGGATGTCGATCACGCAAAGAAGTCTCTGCTTCACGACGCATTATCTCTGCTTCTCTTTGTTGAATAGCAGATAACTGACCTTGTAGTTCATTAACTTGACGTTCACTCTGTAAATGTGCAACAGTTTCAACCGTATCATACAAATCAGGATATTCTTCTTTAAACTTTTCAAGATCTTCAACACTCCTAGGCGGCTCATATTGAGGTCTATCCGCTTGAGCAGTAGCTAATAGTTCTTGTTCTCGTTGTTTAAACTGAGAAACCCTTTCATCATAATGCTTTTTTAGATCGTCATATCTTTTTTTATAATTAGTTCTTTTACGTTTTTGAGGGGTTTCCTCTTCCACATCAGGGGCCTCTTCTGGGGTAGCCTGTTGTTCGTAAAAGAGCGAGTCTGCACTTTGCACTTGAGGGCTTTCTGACGTATGCCAAGCCTTCTTTGCATTGTATGGATTCGCTTCTGGTTCTTCTAAATTCTCCTCTACTTCTGACATATCACTCTCCTTCACGGGGCTTGTCTCATGCAAGGTAGCCAAACTAATTAGTTCTTTGGCCTAGAACTAAAGTTGGGGCTTGCCCATTCCAAGGTAGCCGTTAATTAATAAAATGATAGAGGGCCTTTCGGGTAGCTCTATCCTTTGACACTTGGCATCTGATTAGCGGAAAGCATTTGTTTCTTGATTTCCTCATCTTCATCTTCTAGTAGTTCCTCTTCGTCTGAGTCTACTATACCGCCAAATGCATATTTCATACGTTGAAGGCCGCCATCATAGGCACGTTCTGCTTCATCCATTAAGGATTGAAGGTTGTCTGCACCTATTTGTTCTGTAGCCTTCTCCGTCATTACAAACTCTCCATCTGACAATCGTGCAGGTATTGAGTCTGATACTCCAGTTCCAGGGCCTTCTACTTCGCCCTCTCCTGAAAACTCAGCAGCAGTATCCACTACCTTGTCAAAAATCTGACTTAGCTGCGGATCTTCTGCTAAAGTATTCATTAAATAACTTTGTTCTTCATCGTTTAAAGCGGATGAAAGAATAAAGTCAACATAATTCTCTTCTACTTCCGCATCAGGAAGCTGTGTTTCTTCTGCGTTTGCTTGATCTTCTGGAGTATATGTATCTACAGGAACCTCCGAAGATAGTTCAGGTGGTAAGAGCATTGGGCCGCCTTCTTGTTTTCTTTCTCTATTTCTATCCCTAGCTGCTTGTTCTTCTAGCTCTATTTGTCTACGATACTCATTTACTTTTTCTTGTTCTATATCAGTTAATTCTTCTCCATCTATAAATTTTTGTGTTAATTTAGCACCTTCTGCTCTAGTATCCTCATCCATAGGAGGAAAAAATCTTTCCTCTCTTTCTGGAGGAACCATTAAATTACGTTTAGCCATCTTTCCTTCTTCCTCCTATCACTTCCTGCCAAGTATGATCACTCTCTGTCCAAAGCTTCCTTAACCTCATCCTTCAACTGCTCTAGGCGTACCAGCGAACTCAGCCTCCCCTGGCTGCGGAACAGCTCCAGTTCCGATGTTGCCACCGCCAGTACCTGTTGCTCCAAGGTCTTCTGGTTGACCAGGTACTCCTTCAGGGCCTCCCATGCCTGTAAATTGTTGACCAGTGGGGCCAGCTTCTTCGCCAGGGACTTGTCCACCATTGTTTTGCATTCCTATAATCTGTGCCATGATAGCTGCCTCTTCAGGATCATTCAGAAGTTCATCTGGATCGAGGTCTAAGCTATAGGCAAGCTCACTAATAAGCTTATTAATTTTAACAAAAGGAGCCACAGCAGGATTCTGTACAGTCTGTAAGAATGTAGTCAACCTCTGACTCCTCACTTCCTTCTGCATCAGGCTGTTTGTACCTGTTGCTTTTACTTCTAGATCACCTACTGCACCTAACTTGCCTTCTAAGAACTGCATATTCCATTGGAAGTATGATTCTCCAAGAGGTTTAAGTAGGAAATCATCTAAATTCTTGATTACCGTTTTAATATTTAAAGAGGCTGCGCCTAGTAGCATAGACATACCAGAAGCAGTTCGTGTCATGCTCTGAACACCTGTTTGACCATGACTATAGCTAGGAATACCTGTCTGTTCGTCTGCTAACTGCCTAAACTTGTCAAACATCATCATATTTTCTTGCGATGTATTAGGAAACTTAACACCGTGTATTGCCTGACCAGGCATCCCTGCCTGTCGTCTAAAGACTTTACCAGGATATATCTCCATAGATTGGCCACCTACTAGGGCTGATTCATCTACATCGAAGACTAAAGAGCCTGATAAGGCTAGATTATCAATAGCCATCCTTGCATGACCATTCATAATCTTTTGAGAGTCGTCCATGTTCTCTGCTACACCTATCCCGAAGAAGCTATAGGGATTCTTTTCATACGCAAAAGAGTGATAGGGTATTCTGTGTGGTGTAAAAGGATTCACTACAGTACGCAGTAGCTGTCCATTACATATCCACGCATTAATTTGTACTTCGTCTAAATCATCTACACTATCAGCTATTTCCATACCTACTTCTCTAGCGTATTCCGCATCCATAATGCCCCAATACTCTAATACTTCAAACTGTCCAGGCCCGTAGTCTTCGGGTCTACTGTCATCTCTGAGTTCATGTTCGTAGTCTTTCTGCACATAGTTAGGCCCCATTGATAAACAGGAGCGTATGGCATCCTTGTCGAAATAAGGCATTCTTGATAAGGCACGTAATTGGGAACGGTTGAGCTTATGTCTGTGGAATACATACTCGCACTCGGCAATGTTTGTAGCATTAGGGTCTGGGAAAAAATCCCAAATGCTGACAAACTCAATACGAGGGACACGAACATCCACGGGGTTATAGGTTCTTTCACCTTCTTCATTTTCCTCCCATCTATTCAATGTTTTATTAAAGTTGAACGGCCCTTTTACAATCCCTGTACCAAATAAAGCTGACTCAAATAATGAGTTCCGTATTTCAGAAGAACCACTTGATTCTTCAATCTGATCATGTATGAGTTTTTCCATCCTCCTTGCTGCTTTTTGTGCTGGCTTTAGCTCCAACGCTTCTGGTGAAGGTGATAAGCCTTCTTGTAATAATCCTTCTGCTTGAGCTTCTTTTTCTATAAACGTCTCTTCAAATTTTCCTCTATTGAAAGTAGCTCCAGCTTTTAATACTTTACCATCACCTTCGTAACCTACATCAAAAGGATTCTCTGTTTCAGCTTCTCCTTCTGTAGGCTCTTGAGGAGTAGTTTCAATACCTGGAACAGGATTATTAATATCCAAATGTGCATGTTCTGACACACCTTCTGGAACTTTAGTCTCACTAATCCCTATAGGAAACTTACCAGATCCAAAGATTACATCTACTAATTGTCCAAAAGCCGCTAAAACTTTCGTTTTAGTAACTTTAACAAAGACTTTAGACTTTTCTGTTTCTCTAAAGCGAACATTTTTAGGGTACATTCCACGATAGTTATGATACGCAGTAATCCATCTACTCTCATCCATAGCTCGTGCTTCTTCAGAAGAACTAAAACGATCTTGTAGTAGTGCAACAAATTTATGCTGAAGTGTTTCTTCTAGCGTTAAAGTTTTACCTTCTTCACCTTCCACTTCTTCAAAGTACATACTGTCTGCTGTAAAATCATTTTCTGCCATTAGTAGCCAAACTCCTTATCAGCAGGTGTGTAAGCCTGTTCCATTCGTAAGTTCCTTAATTGCGCTATTGGATCATTGATACGTGGTCTAGACATAATCAAATACCGTAACGCATCATAGGCATGATCAGGCGCATGTGTATCCACATCCTCTGGATTGTTCTTATCAAGAGGAATACCTTGGAGTTCGCGTATCAGATTAGGGCAAGTGTTAAATATTTGTAATCGTGGCCTTCCGCTTTGCTGAACTTTCAGGTATTCATGCATCTGAATCTTACCTTGAATTCTATTTTTATCAGCCCTCCGTAATTTATGACCTGCCTTTTGTAAAGACTCCCCTACGGTAGGGCCTGTTGTTCCTGTTCTAGCCCAAGCTGCTGTATCAAGTACACCTTGGACACTGAACGGATCTTCTAATTCCATTTGAGTGATCATGTCTCCAAGATCAACCCCTGTTAAACCTTTTCTGTATAGTTCTCTATAAATAATTAGCGTACCGTCTGAAGGGTCAACTGTAGCCCAAACACAGGCACTCTCTGAAGCATAACCATAGTCAATCCCCTTCACCCTTTCCCATCCTATCGGAATGTGAAATGGACTAATGACATGAACTTCTATATCAAACTCTGTAAAGGCAGCTCCTTCAGCAACATCCCAATTCCCTTCAAGCAGTTGCTTCCTTTGTATATCAGGAAGTGCTTGTAACATCTGCTCATATCTACCATCTTCTGCTAGGTAGGGATTATCATCTAATCGAGCTGGTATAAACTTCCGTGTTAAACCATCATCACCTTCAAAAGATTCGTTAGGTGGTGAAGGATCTACATATCGCTTCTTTACCCAACTAGATCCAACCCCTCCAGGGTTAGCTGTGCACCGTAAATAAGGTGTAATCTCAGGATCAGTAGTACGCAATCGTGATGCTAAGTAGTTCCAACCAAACTCTGTAGGTAAGTGAGTAATCTCATCAAACCCTATCCAAGAGTATGCTTGACCTTGGTAGCGGTATACATCTGCATCACGCTCAAGGAACCCAAACTCTATCTTAGCACCGCTAGGGAAGTTCCAGAGTTTTTCAACCTCTCTGAACTTACACCCTGGAAACGCTCTAGGATAAAGCTCACGGGATTTATCAATCAATTCCCGAAGCTCTGGCATAGAACGTCTTAATATTAAAGCTCTATGTGCAGCTCTATTACAATATCGTAGCGGATCTACTAGCATTGCATAGCTTTTACCACCACCTGCCGCACCTCCGTAGAGGACATCTATCTCTGGAGCTGCTAAGAATTCAGTCTGAGGACCATCATTAGGCTGGAATATAACCTTATCATTCTTAACTTGCTCTTTAACTCTGTCGGGAAGAACCTCTAAATCTTCCTTCGTGATCAATTTTCCCGCCGCTGTCTCCTTATCAGGAGACTCATCTAACTTAGTTTGTATCTGTCTCTGGCGTTTAACAGCCGTTTTAGCATTAGTAACTCTAGCTTGAAGCCTTTCAAGGTTTCTTTCTTTAGTTCGTAGAGATCTTCTAGCAGCTAACTTAACTTTAGTTTCAGAGTGATAGTTATATCCTCTGGAGGGCTTACCCTTTGGACGACCTGCTTTCTTCTTAGGCGTACCATCCTTCTTTAAAAGGAAGTTCCCTTCAGCGTCCTGCTGATAAGATTCTGGATTTATGTCCCAATCGTTCTTCTGAGTTTGCTGTTCCATATTTCCTTATAATCTTTTTCTGTAAACCTTTAAAAGAGATAGAACGTCCTGTCTTATAAGTCAGCCAATCAGCCCCTTCTCTTAATGAAATTAGACCTGCAACTACTGAATCTTCAATTTTATGGAGTTCTTCAAGCTGTTGAGGGATAGGTTTCAGCATATTTCGATTTTCTTCGTCTACTTCGTATCCGAAAGGTACTGCACCTGCTCCTTTTCTTATAGAAACATACTCACTCATACACCGTCTTCATATCTATTGTTTCACCTTTAGCAGGAAGTATGAAGATTCCTTGCTGATTCTGGTGATTCACTTCAAGCCTATCGGATTTCCCTAGACCTATTCGGTCTAGAATTGTCTGAGCTGCCTGTAAACGTACATTCGCTTGTGGTATAGGATCTTCAGAATCCATGATTTGCGTTAGTTTTACGGCTGCTTTAGGTGCAGACTGAGCAAGGATATGAGAGGCTAGATCTATGATTTCCTCTTTAAGAGATTTTACAACCTGTGTATAGCTGCCATCAGCATATCCTGCCAGTGCTGCCGCTCTTTTTGGATCACCTCCCGTTTCTATCAAGCAGTCTAAAAACTTTTTCTGCATATCTGTAAGCTCTCGCTCAGAAGAGCCTCCCTTAGAAAGGGAAGATGTATATTTTGATTGGCTTAAATCATTCATTTTCTTATTACTTTTACTTTCATGCTTGACTATTATAGGGTCATATACGCATTTTGTCAAGTCTTTTTTCACTTTTTTTCATTTTTTACTTGACAAATCGTGATTTCAACCCTATAATAGGAGGACACCCTCCATGAGGAGGGGGTCTATATAGTCTATTATAGATAGATTATATAGTCTATTCCCTTTCTAGGATACCTCTTATCCGCTTTAATCTTTGGAGACTCTAAAGTGATCCGCATTTAGTTAAGGTTCACAAGGCTACAGAGTCTAAAATGTATGTGATTTAGTATATATA
>LULG01000355.1_pt1 | contig 13849 bp, 13 predicted proteins | sample 728211 | NCBI WGS metagenome assembly LULG01 (sample SAMN03860295, study PRJNA289734) | marine metagenome | biome: seawater column; feature: ocean; material: water; isolation source: Red Sea water column Station 169 - depth 200m | place: Saudi Arabia: Red Sea | collected 2011-10-15 | depth 200 m | reverse complement strand
ACCTCATTGATCTGTTCTTTGTTGATACAGATTCACCAGACAAGTAAACCTGTTCTACAAAAGATGTAACTTCTAAAGGATCTCCACTCCAAATAACAATGTCCGCAATGTAACCTGGCTGTATGGATCCTCTTTTTTCTAGTTTAAAGACTTCAGCTATATTTTTTGTAAGTCCCTTGAGGGCTTCTTCCCATGGAAGGCCATAAGAAACAGCTATCCCCGCTCCCTGCCTACTTAAATAAGCATTATGAGTTTCATGAGAGCCTATCAAAATTTTGACCCCAGATTTATGTAACATAGAAGCATTGTCTAACCTTGATCCTAACTCGTTAAAAGAATTTGGAATATTGTCAATTGGCTGCAAAATAACAGGTATTTCAGCTTCAGCTAATTGTCTTGATACTCTCCACCCTTCTTCAGCTCCACTTATAATAAGATTGATATTGTTTGTTTTAGCGAAATCTATCAAAGTTAAAATAACTGAAGCACGATTAGCCCTCACTACTAAAGGTATTTTCTTATCAACTACTTTCTTAAGAGCGGATAAATCCCTGCAGGAGTAATTAATCCCATCGGGTAAAGATGAACTATTGTGATAACTCTCTAAGCATTCTTTAGGTTGAAAAAAAGAAGATAAACTTAAAGAATCTTCAAGTAACTGAATTTTTGCTGCCATGGAATCCTCGCCTCCACTAATATTCGCAGACATAGCAATATTTGAACTAATAAGACTTTCTTCCAATGACCCTGAAAGAGAGAAAGCTGAGGTTAAGCCAGAGAATAAACCTGAAGAGCTGGGGCTGGTTAAGCTTAGAGTAATGCCCCCAGTTAAGTTATAGGGTATTAATGTTGAAGAGGGGTTGAATGCAGTATCAATGCTTAAACCAGCTGAATAAATGTCCGATCTATCATCTCTAGTTTCAGGAATTAATTCTATCTCAACTATTCCTAGTTGTGTTTGTGGAGCAATCAAGCCAGGACTAATTGTCTTTCCAGATAGATCCTTTTCTTCAGCTCTAGAAGAAACTATATTTTTACCAATTCTGACTATAAACCCATCTCTGATTAATATATCCGTATTCTCAAGAGTGCCTCTATCAGTTGCTGTGTGTACCTTAGCATTCTTTAAAAGCAATTCTTCTGACAAGGAAAAAGAGGAGAGTAATAGACTTACGAGACCTATAACTATTTTTTGATTTAAATTCATAGCCTGTCTCCTTCTGAGTTAATAATACCTAACTCAAAATCAGTAGCTTTGGGTGTCGAAGGATTATCTTTGTCATAAAGAAGTAATCCATCTACAAAAACCTTTTCCGTTTTAGTGTAAACACTGAAAGGGTCTCCATCCCAAATCACTAAGTCAGCCATCTTACCAACTTCTAAAGTACCTGTTTTGCTAGATATCCCAAGTGCTTTAGCAGGGTTTAATGTAATCCATTGAATAGCTCTAGAAGGAGATATATTAAAACCAGCCCTATTGCCTGCTGCCATTGCTTTTGCTGCCTCTTGATTGAGCCTTTGAATTCCTACTGAAGAATCAGAATGAATAATAGCGCAGCCATTACCACCTTTAGCTTGATCAACTATCGCAGCATTTTCCCAAACCATATCGAATGCTTCATGCTTAAAACCCCACCAGTCGGCCCACATCGCTGCACAAACATTATTTTCTGCTAAGATATCTGCAACCTTATAAGCCTCAATGGCATGGTGGAAAGTTGTAACTTTATAATTAAATTCCTTAGCAACATCCAACATCACAGCCATCTCTTCGCCCCTGTAACAATGATTTTGAATTAAGATCTCACCATCAAGAACTCCTACCAATGTCTCGAGCTCTAGATCCCTAGTTGGAGCATACCCCAACTCTTTTGCCTCTTCTGACTTAGACTCATATTCAGCTAACTTATTTCTGTAACCTTCAGCTCTTATCCAAGCTTTACGATAACCTGCTACATTTCCCATCCGAGTTGAAGGCTCGCTGTTTCTTCTTCCATAAACCCTCTTAGGGTTCTCTCCACAGGCCATTTTTAAGGTATATGGAGCATCTGGAAATTTCATGCCCTGTACTGTTCTAGACCAAACATTTTTAAGAGTAACCCCCCTGCCCCCTATTAAATTTGCTGAACCAGGTAACACATGAAAAGTAGTGATTCCGCCCTTCAATGCAAGTGGCATTTGAGGGTCTTGAGTCCAAACTGAGTGTTCAGCCCAAACATGAGCAGTAACTGGGCTTGTTGATTCATTGCCATCAGAACTAGATCTTAGACCAGGAGCAGGATAGACACCCATATGTGAATGAATATCAATTATTCCTGGAGTAACCCATTTACCATTTGCATCTATTGTTTTTGTACTAGGAGACTTGTCTAAAGTTTCCCCTATAGCTTTAATTTTATTAGAAGATATTAATATACTTCCGCTTACGATTTCTTTACCTGTTCCTGTAAGGATTCTTGCATTCTCAATAAGAATGTCTCCACTGTTAACCGGTTCGTAAGTTGATTCAAAGGCTGTTGTTTCTTTTGAATTTAGTGTAAGAAACGAAAAAGTTCCTATCAATACTATAAATATTAATTTTCTCATTCTTCTTCTCCAGTTTTTTTTAATATTTTCCTTTCATTTTCATAACTTGCCATAATTCCTTGATCTATTTCTAAATTAAGTTTGGCACCATCTTCTACAGAAAGAAGATTAGTGGACTTGATTGTCTCAGGAATAAGATAAACAGAAAAACTTTCATCATTTACTTCACCAACAGTTAAGCTTACTCCATTTAAGGCAACATACCCTTTGGGGTGAATGTATTGCCCCCAGTTTTCAGGTTTATCTACTAAAATTTCTACTTCACCTTCAGTATTATTTAAACTTGCTTTGCAAGCACAGCTAATATGACCTGATAATAAATGTCCACCTACTTCATCTCCAAACTTTAGTGATCTTTCTATATTTACTTCAGAATTTTTATTCAAATCCCCAAGGTTAGTTACTCTTAAAGTTTCTTTTATTACATCGAATGAAATTTGATCATTAGAGTATTCAGTCACCGTCAAGCAAACTCCATTAACAGCTACACTTGCTCCCTCTTTTAAGTCCTTGTTAAATCCCTCTGGAACTTTAATTAGTAGTCTCTCCCCTTCGGTGGAACGAGTTTTTTTTGATATAAGCCCCTTGGCCTCTACAATTCCTGTAAACATTTTTAACTTTTAAAAGAAGTTTTAAGTTTTTTAGCTATGTCCTTTTGGTTTGTATTTTCTAAATAAACAATAAGTTTCTCTAAACTCGAGATTGAGAAAATGGGTATATTTAATTCATTTACTAATTTCTTACGGACTTGCTCCTCTCCCTCTTGTTCCTGTCTGTCAAGAGCTACTATGGCACCAGAAATAGTTCCTCCTGCCTCTTGAATGAGTTTTATTGAACTTTTTAAAGCAGTTCCAGCAGTAAGTACATCATCAATAATAAGTACTTTCTTGTTGGTAACTGACCCAACCAAAGCACCGCCTTCACCATGAACTTTTTTCTCTTTTCTATCAAAACAAATGGGGATCTTTTTAGCAGCTTTCTGATTAAGTACTGTTGCTACGGCTGCAGCTAAAGGGATGCCTTTGTAAGAGGGACCAAAAATTACATCGTAATCTATATTACATTCTGTAATCTTTTCGCTATACATTTCCGCTAATTCACCTAAATGACCTGATTCTAAAAAAGTAGCTATGTTGAAGAAATAAAGACTTTCTCTACCTGACTTAAGGGTAAATTCTCCAAACAAAAGAGCTTCGAGTTCTATTGCCAACTCTAAGAATCTTTTTTCTATATCAGCCATAACAGTCTATGAGAATCTAGTAAATAATTATCTTAAGCAAGTATTGTAATTGTTTCTGTCCTAGAATAACCTCATTTTAAGAAAACATGGCAAAACTTATAGTCATAGCAGCTCCTTCTGGAGCAGGAAAAACTTCACTTATTCAGGCTTTATTAGAAGAAGCTAGCGACCTTAAATTTGCTCTTAGTATCTCTTATACAACTAGAGAAAAAAGAGTGACAGAAAAACACGGAGAATCGTACAATTTTATTAGTAACGAAGAATTTAAGCATATGATTAAAGAAGAAGAATTCTTAGAATATGCTGATGTTTTTGGAGACTTAAAGGGAACAAGTAAATCCTGGGTTGAGAATAAGATAAAAAAAGGTTGGAATGTGATTCTTGAATTAGATTGGCAAGGAGCTAATCAAGTTAAAAATATTTACCCGGACTCAGAAACAATATTCATCTTACCCCCTTCTTATGACGATCTAAAAATTAGGCTAAATAAAAGAGGCCTGGACAAAAAAGAGGCTATCAATAGCCGTTTAGCAGAAGCAAAGGAAGAAATTAAACAAGGTCAAAATTTTGATCACCTTATTGTGAATGATCAATTTAAAGAAGCCTTAACTGATCTAAAATCCATAATAATCTCCAATAAAGAAATAACAGACGAGAGAAAACAGCTAGTGAGCTTTTGCCTAAAGGGTTTATTGGAAGAATAGACAGATATCCTGTAGAATGCGCGGTTCATTTTTCTGAAGAAGCAATATTATGGCAAGAGTTACTGTTGAAGACTGTTTGGATAAGGTACCTACTAGGTATGACTTAATTGTTTTAGCTGCAAAGAGAGCTAGGCAATTAGCTACCGGGGGCAGAAGAGCAACCTTAGAATGGGAAAATGATAAAGCTACTGTTATGGCGTTGAGAGAGATTGAAGCGGGAACAGTTACTCAGGACAACATAAACGAATTAACAGTAGATATAGCAGATCTTGAAGACGAGTTCTCTGAAGAACTTGCGGCAGAAGACCTACCTGAAGAATAATAACAACCTAAATGAATTAATCTTTGGGTTAAATAACCTAAAAGAGCTTTATTTCTATGGAAACAATTGACGCTTTATCAGAAAAACTTTCAGATTACCTAGACGCTGGACAAGTAGAACAAGTTAATAAAGCTTTTGAATTTGCCAGTGAAGCGCATATGGGCCAGTTCAGAACAAGTGGTGATCCATATGTCAGTCACCCTATAGCTGTAGCAACAATTCTAAGCTCTTACCATATGGATGAAGACAGTCTTTCTGCCGCTATGTTGCATGATGTTATTGAAGACTGCGGAGTACCTAAAAGTGTTATCGAGAAAGAGTTTAATGAAAATGTAGCTAATCTGGTGGATGGAGTAAGTAAATTAGATCAATTAAAAATTTCTACCAGAACTGAAGCCCATGCAGAAAATTTTCAAAAAATGATTCTTGCTATGGCAAAAGACATAAGAGTAATTGTTGTTAAGTTAGCTGACCGACTTCATAACATGAGAACAATTGACTATTGAGTATCTAGATAAGGAAAAGCAAAAACTTAAAGCCAGAGAAACATTAGAGATTTATGCTCCTTTAGCTCATAGGATAGGTATGAACACTGTCTATCGAGAACTAGAAGATACATCTTTTAAAGTTCTTTATCCAACAAGATATAGGCATTTAAGAGTTGCAACTAAAAAGAACAGGGGCGGTCAAAAAAGATTACTAAAAAGAATAAAAAGAACTTTAGAAAAAAAACTTGTTGACCAGGGTATACCTGCTTACGTTGAAGGAAGAGAGAAACACATCTACAGCATCTATAGAAAAATGAAAGAAAGCCGTAGGTCATTCGAAGAGATTATGGATATAGTTGCCTTTAAAGTAATAGTAGATAACCCAGATAACTGTTATAAAACTCTTGGAGTTGTCCACAGTATTTTTAAACCCATTGAAGGTCGGTTTAAAGACTTTATTTCCATTCCTAAATCTAATGGCTATCAATCCATCCATACAGGTGTAGTTGGTTTAGATGGCCAACCCATTGAATTCCAAATAAAAACAGAAGAAATGAATGAAATGGCAGAAAATGGAATAGCTTCTCATTGGATTTACAAGATGGGTGATGGAACAGAGAGCAATCCCCAAAGAAAAGCAAGGAGATGGGTAGCTGATTTACTTGAAATGAGAGACAGCCTTGAAACATCGGAAGAATTTATTGAATCTGTAAAAACTGACATATTCCCTGATGAAATCTATGTATTTACTCCTGAAGGAGAAATAATTCAGCTTGTAGCTGGATCAACAGCAATTGACTTTGCATACGCAGTGCATACTGATATAGGGCATCATTGCAGAGCCTGCAGAATAAACAGGAAACTGGCACCATTAAGCGTCCCCCTTGAGAGTGGTCAGACAGTTGAGATTTTAAGAGATAAGATTCCTCAAACTTCACCTGCTTGGCTTAATTTCGCGGCAAGCTCAAGAGCTAGAAATAGCATAAGAAATTATTTAAGTAATTTAAAGACATCGGAAGCTAGAAAGTTAGGAAAGAAATTACTAGATCAGTCTCTGGGTCATCATAATGTTAAATTAAGACATCTTAAAGAAGGCAAACTGAAAGAGGCACTAGATACTTTAGGTATTAAAAGCCTTAACAGACTGCTTGAAGAGATTGGTCTAGGAAAGAGAGTTGGAAACGTTGTTGCTAGACAAATGACTAGTTTTCTGAATAAAAAAGGTGAAAAGAAAAGCTCAGATACTCTATCCTTAGAAATCACTGGAACAGAAGGACTGGTAGTGAATTACGCTACTTGTTGTAAACCCATTCCCGGTGACTCTGTTATAGGCCATTTCACCACCAATGGTTTAGTGGTACACCAAGAAAGATGTAAGAATATTCTGTCAATTAGGGAAGATCCCAGTCAGTGCTTTCCTGTAAATTGGCATGAAGAATTACAGAGAGAATTTTCTACGGATATAAAGGTCTTAGCTTCAGATGAAGCTGGTCTACTGGCGACTATGGCATCAGCCATTACAAACTCATCCACTAATATTGAATCTATACGCACCCAAGAGCTAGATCAAGGACACATAGAATTCACCATGACCCTTCAAGTTAAAGGTAGAGATCAGCTGGCTAGTCTTATTAGAAAACTAAGAAAATTAAAAAACATACTCACAGTTCACAGAATTCATGATCAAGAAATGAGAAAAGCACAAACCTTACATTAATTACTGGAGAAGGATTATGAAAAACAAGATAGAAACGGAATCTGCTCCTAAAGCACTTGGAACTTATTCTCAGGCCATTGATACAGGTAATACAATTTACCTTTCAGGACAAATTCCTTTAGATCCAAATACCATGGAACTGGTTGAAGGCGATGAAGAACAAATTAGGCAGGTATTTAAGAATATTCAGGCTGTATGCGATGCTGCTGGAGTTTCGTTAGATGATATCGTTAAGCTTAACGTTTATCTCTCAGACTTATCAGTATTTGCTAAGGTTAACGAAGTAATGAATGAGCTTTTTTCTGAGCCCTACCCCGCAAGAGCTGCTATTCAAGTAGCTAAACTACCATTAGACTCTTTGATTGAAGTTGAAGGAATAATAGTTAAGAAATAGTCTTCAACACAATTTATGCCCGAAGGCAAAGAAAAAAATCATCCAATACAGAACATTAGAGGTGTAGGTCCAAAAATAGCCGACACTTTGTCTAACCTTGGTATTTATCAAGTTGAAGACGCTGTCTTCCATTTACCTTATAAATATGAAGACAGAACAAACCTTACCCCTATAGGAGATGCTCCTTACGAAACCCCCTTATTAGTAGAAGGTGAAATAGTTAAATCGACAGTAGTCTTTAGAGGTAAAAGGATGCTCATTACTGAAATATTTGATGGAACAGGAAGATTGACTATGAGAATGTTTCACTTTGCTTTAGCTCAACATAAAAACCTTAAGGAAGGTCATAAAATAAGATGTTTTGGGACTATAAGGCATGGTCCAAAAGGGAAAGAGATGATACACCCACAGTATCAGGTGTTTTCTCAAGATGAAGAAATCGAAATAGAAGATCACTTGACCCCAATTTACCCCTCAACTTCAAACCTTCAACAGGGTAGATTAAGGAAATTAATTCAAGGATCTATTGTGTATTGCCAAAAAAATAATTTACTAGAAGAAAATTGGGAAAATAAAGATGAGGATGGTTTTAAAGACTTGTTAAGTGCACTAGTTTTTATTCACAGTCCACCAACAGAAACTAGCTTGGAAATACTTTCTGCAGGGAAACATCCAGCGCAAAGAAAATTGATTAAAGAAGAGTTGGTGGCTCATATTCTTTGTTCGGGAATGTTAAAGAGAGAAACTGAACTTAGAAAATCCCCTTTAATGCAATCTACCTCAAAACAAGAAGATTCATTGCTAGCCTCTCTGGGTTTTGAATTAACAAATGCTCAAACCAGGGTATGGGATGAAATAAAACAGGATTTTGAAAAAGAAACTCCTATGAGAAGGCTTTTACAGGGAGATGTTGGATCAGGAAAGACGGTTATAGCTGCACTTGCTACTCTACAAGCTTCTCATAATGGTTTACAAACAGCATTTATGTGTCCCACAGAAATTTTAGCTGAGCAACATTATGAAAATATGACTAAGTGGTTTACTGGTTTGGGTATAAAGGTAGATTTACTTTTGGGCTCAACTAAAGCCAAAGATCGAAAAAGAATTCTTTCAGATCTACAAAACGGAAAAACACAAGTTTTATTAGGTACTCATGCGTTATTTCAGAAAGATGTGATTTTTAACTCCGTTGGTCTGACCATAATCGATGAACAACATAGGTTTGGGGTTCATCAAAGATTTACATTACTTGAAAAGGGAGGTGACAAAGAAAAAAGCCCCCATCAACTAATTATGACTGCTACGCCAATACCAAGAACTCTTTCTATGACAGTCTATGGAGCATTAGACACTTCCATAATCGATGAATTGCCTCCTGGAAGAAGACCCGTTGAAACAACTTCTAGGCCCAATTCTATGCGCAGTAAAGTTATTAAACGTATCGAAGAAGTCTGCTTAGAAGGCCAAAGGGTTTATTGGGTTTGTACCCTTATAGAAGATTCAGATGAACTTGAAGCACAAGCTGCAGAAGATCTTTTTAAAGAAATAAGCAAAGAAGTACCAAAAGTTAAAACAGGGTTGGTTCATGGTCGTCTTAAAAAGGAAGAAAAGGACAAGGTTATAAATAGATTCAGAAAGGGTGACATACAGCTCTTAGTTTGCACCACTGTTATCGAGGTAGGCGTAGATGTTCCTGAAGCTACCTTAATGATAATAGAAAATCCAGAAAGATTAGGTCTGGCTCAACTTCATCAACTAAGAGGTAGAGTTGGAAGAAAGGCCGACTTAGATTCACATTGCCTACTTCTTTTTAAAGAGCCTCTCAGTGATCTAGCTAAAGAGAGAATAAGTACGATGGAAACCACAAATGATGGATTTGTAATAGCTGAAAAAGACCTAGAACTTAGAGGTGGGGGAGATATTCACGGATTAAGACAGTCTGGCTTAATGAACTTAAAAATAGCTAATCCTATAAGAGATTCAGATCTCTTAGAGTCTGCCCAACAAGAAGCACTCCTTATTGCTAAAACAAATGAAGTGCAAGCTAAGTCTCTTATCAGTAGGTGGGTTGGGGCGAGGCTTGATTATTCAGATTCATAGCTTAGTTAAAACCAAAACCACCCTATCAGGACTTGGTAAACCTTCCACAGTTTTATCCAATCCCTGACTCAATCCATCAATTAGGGACCTAAAAGGCATCCACTTAGTTGCTCTTTGTTCTTCGGGTGAGGTTTTTACTGAAGAACCTATTTTCAGTATTTTTAGACCTGATTTATTAATTAAATCTTCTAAGCCGTTCCTGGTATGAATAAACCAAACATTAGACATGTTTGCATAAGTACTTTCGGGTATAAGAGCCTGTCCATATTCATCTGGAGCTATCAAAGTTTCTAGTATTATTTGACCGTCTTGTTTTAAATGAGAAGCCAGTAAATTGAGATGATTTTCAGGATTTCTCTGGTGGTACAAAACTCCCATACTAAATACCAAGTCAAAACACTTATCTGAAAAAGATATCTCTTCAACCCTTAGTGGAACCATTCTTATTTTATTTGAGTTAATGAAATGGTTTAGAGCAAGAAATTGAGTTAAATGAGTGATATTAGGCTCAAGACAAATAACAGATTCCGCACCCTTCCCTAACATCCTAAACCCGTAATAACCATTACCTGATCCAACATCTAAAATATTTTTTCCTTTTAATTCTATTTTTAGTTCCAGAACACGCTTCCACTTCATATTTGACTGCCATTCGGCATCAATAAATATATCTTGAATTGTGAAAGGGCCCTTTCTCCATGGGATAAGTTGCATTAAATCCTCTTCCGTTCTTTTTTTGTCTTTACTATCCCACTTTCCTTGAACTGTAATCCCATTTTCTAAATTAACTTTGGTTTTCTTAATTAGGGGTAAGTTTGAGATTATTTGTTTCCAATTGTCGATTCGCTTATCTTTTACTTGTCCATAAGGATTTAAATCAAAAGTATTCAATAAAATTGTCCAATGATCGTTTAATCTGATCATTATTTTTGAGCAATTAAAGTAAAGAAATTAAGGTTACTCATAACTTTTCTAATTTCTTTAAAACCAATTTCACTAAGCCTTTGACGGTGGCATTTTTCTAAATCTGTTACCAAAACCCCCTCTAAAGCATCTCTTTTTCTTGAAATTTCCATTTTTGTGTATCCATTTTTAAACTTAAAGTTGTGATGCAAGTTAAGGAGAGTTTGGTTTCTGTATTTATTATCAAAATGTGTTTTTTCAGACAAAATTAGTAGTCCATTTTTTTTCATCCCTTGGAATATCTTTTCCAACAATCCCTCTCTTTTAGCAGAATCAATAAACTGTAAAACAAAATTTATAACCACCACAGATGCATCTCTAATTTGAATGGTTTCTATATCCTGATGAATAAAATCTACTTTATTGGAATTAATTGAATCCTTAAATTTAGAATTACAACCGGTGATCATGTCCTTAGAACTATCAACAGCATAAATTTGTCCCCCTTTTTTCCTTATTGCCTTTAAAAGACTTAAAGTAGATGCCCCAAGTGAGCATCCCAAGTCATAACAAGAACTGTTATTCTGAAAATAATTATTACCCAAGTTTTCAATAAGTTTTAGGCTGGATTTATAGCCTGGAACTGACCTATCTATCATGTCTTCAAAAACTTCAGTCACTTCTTCATTGAAAGAAAAAGGTAAGTCGTTAAAATTGCCTGTTTTAAAAATGTTATCTCTCTTTGCCATTACATTAAGTATAAATTTTAATATTCTATGAATTACACCATTAAGTCACCAGAAACTGAATCAGAGTGGGAAAGTTATTTTAACTTCAGATGGGAAAAGTTAAGAAAGCCTCTTGGTATGGCAAAGGACACCCTGAAGGATGATAAAGAACAAGATAGTTGCCATCTTATTGCTGTAGATATTAATGAAGAGGTAGTTGGAACAGGTAGATTACATTTCAATAATGAAGAGGAAGGACAAATACGATATATGGCAGTAAGCGAATCTATCCAAAGAAAAGGTTTGGGTTCTTCAATAGTCTTAGAATTAGAAATGATGGCTAAGAATAAAGGAGCAACAAAAATGGTTTTAAACGCAAGAGAAAATGCTATAAATTTTTACCTGTCTTTAGGTTATAAAAAGACAGAACCATATGAGTCTGACACTGGCATACCCCATACTACGATGAGGAAAGAATTAATCTAATTAGAGCAACGGAGCTATTACAAGGCTCACTATTGCCATTACATTAATTAAGATATTCATGGAAGGGCCAGATGTGTCCTTAAACGGATCACCTACAGTATCTCCTACAACAGCAGCTGCGTGAGTGTCGGTGCCTTTTCCTCCTAGGTTGCCTTTTTCAATATATTTCTTAGCGTTATCCCAAGCTCCTCCGGCATTTGCCATGAATAAAGCCATTAAAACACAAGCCAGTAAACCACCTGCTAACATTCCACCTAAAGATTCAGGGCCTAGGATAAACCCTACTAAAGGGGGTGCAGATACGGCAATAACCCCTGGTATAAGCATTTTTTTAAGTGCTGCAGAAGTAGCTATATCAACACACTTAGCAGTATCCGGCTCAGCATTTCCCTCAAGAAGACCAGGTATTTCTTTGAATTGTCTTCTTATCTCATTAATCATTTCAAAAGCAGCATCACCAACAGCTGTCATTGTTATTGAGGCTATAAGAAATGGAATAGCCCCTCCAATAAATAACCCAATTAATACCATAGGATTATCCAACATCAATTGAAGGTCCTCTCCTCTATTTGCGGAAACTGTCGAAACAAAAGCTGCTATTATTGCCAAAGCAGCCAAAGCAGCTGCTCCTATAGCAAAACCCTTTCCTATTGCAGCAGTTGTGTTTCCTTGTTCATCTAACTCGTCAGTAATTTCTCTCGTTTCAGGGGGCATGCCTGCCATTTCTGCAATGCCTCCGGCATTATCTGCAACTGGACCATAGGCGTCTATGGCCATAGTTATTCCTACTGTAGAAAGCATTCCTACTGCAGCTATCCCTACCCCATAAAGACCAGTTAATTTTGTGGAAACGAAAATAATAAGAGCTATACAAGCAATCGGAATTACAACAGACTGCATTCCAACAGACAATCCTGTGATCATTACTGTTGCAGGACCTGTCTGGCCTGACTCTGCAATTTTAACTATTGGCTTTGAACCGGTGTAATATTCTGTAATCAAACCAATTACTATGCCTCCTGCAGAACCACAAACTACCGCTAACCAAATATTGCTGGCAGGTACTAAGAAATTAATCAGAAAATAGGCTGCAGATACAAAAATAACTGGTGCTGCAATTGTTCCTATTCTCATTGCCAAAGCTGGTGATGAACTAGAAAAAATTCTGACTATAACTATGCCAATAACTGAAGAAATCAGACCTATCGAGGTTAATGCCAGTGGCAAAAACATCATGCCTTCCCTGTTTGCTTCTGCAATCATGGCTGAGGTTGAAGCAATTGCAATGCATGCAACCATAGAGCCACAATAGGACTCAAAAATATCTGAACCCATCCCTGCTATATCTCCTACATTGTCTCCGACATTATCGGCTATAACTCCAGGATTCCTTGGATCATCTTCTGGTATTCCAGCTTCTAACTTACCAACAAGGTCTGCTCCAACATCGGCGCTCTTTGTATATATTCCGCCACCTACTCTTGAGAATAAGGCTACGATTGAAGCACCCATAGCAAATCCTTCTATTGAGTGAGCATCTCCACTTAAAAAATAATAAAGAGACCCTAATCCTATTAGCCCAAGAGATGCAACACAGAGCCCCATAATTGAACCGCCATAAAATGCTACTGAAAGTGCAGTTTCTGCACCAGATTCTGATGCCGCTGTAGCAGTCCTAACATTTGCTTTTGTTGCTGAGTACATTCCTATCCAACCGGCAGTAGAAGAAGAAAGGGCACCAGCTAAAACAGCTGTTGCTGTATCTTGTCCCAGGGACATCCAAACCAAAACTATCACTACAACTGCAAATATTGTTAAGTAAAGATATTCAGTTTTCATAAAAGTCATAGCACCAAGATGGATTTGATCTCCTATCTTCTTTACATTTTGGTCTCCTTCAGGAAACCTATTAACAATAAGATAAAGTCCAAGGGCTACTAAAAGACCTGCAAAGCCTAATAAAGGGGGTATAGCAAGATAACTATCTATCATTATTTCTCCTTAAATCTAAAAACCTTGTTGAGAACTATTAACAGCGGCGAAGTCTACAAGATAAAGGGGGCAATTAAAATCAATCTTTATCACTCTGAATTAAAGGTTGATAAATCTAGTTCATTTTCTGATTTGGCAACAATACAGGATACTGCAGCATCCCCACATACATTAACTGCAGTCCTCATC
>LULG01000298.1_pt1 | contig 13934 bp, 12 predicted proteins | sample 728211 | NCBI WGS metagenome assembly LULG01 (sample SAMN03860295, study PRJNA289734) | marine metagenome | biome: seawater column; feature: ocean; material: water; isolation source: Red Sea water column Station 169 - depth 200m | place: Saudi Arabia: Red Sea | collected 2011-10-15 | depth 200 m | reverse complement strand
TGGTAGACCTCTCAGAAAATTCCAGTGCACGTTTTTCAACCGTTTCAAAAAATTTAGAGCGTGGAACAAGTTCATCAATCAGGTTCCATTTCTCTGCACGTTTGCCTCGCAACCCTTCCGCGATGGTACAAAAACAATCAGCATGATCACGCCTCACCTTCCGCTTATCTACAATTCTGGTCAGTCCGCCTGTACCAGGCAGTACAGCCAGCATTGGTACTTCTGGTAAAGAAACAGCACTGGAACCATCATCCACCAGCAAAATATAGTCCGAGGCCAGTGCAAGTTCGTATCCCCCTCCCGCAGCTGTTCCGTTAATAGCAGCAATATATGTCTGTCCGGAATACCTGGTTGAATCCTCAATTGAATTTCTTGTTTCATTTGTAAATTTACAGAAATTTACTTTGTCTGCATGTGACAAAAGCCCGAGCATATTTATATTTGCACCAGAACAAAAAACTTTATCCATGGAAGAGGTAACTACAACAACTCTGACTTCAGGATGTTCAAAACGTAAACGCTGAACTGCGTCATTAAGTTCAATATCAACTCCAAGGTCATAGGAATTAAGTTTTAATTTATAACCTGGATAAAGACCTCCTTCTTCATTCACATTCAGTTTTAATGAAGCCAGCTGGCCCTTAATTTCCAGTGACCAGTGTTGGTATTTTTCAGGATGAGTATTGAAATTAATCATTTTTGAAACATTTACAATTTTCAGTAAATTACAGCAATCAGAATGTAAAAATTCTTTTGATTGTGAGGACCTACAATATTATGATTATATTAACAGGAAGACTAAGCCCAGTCCACTTTTTACCAAGCTTATGCCATTAGAATTTCAATCAGACTTGCCATTGCATTCCCCTGACATTAACAACAGTGGGAATTATGAAGATAGTTACTCTATGAAAAAGCGTGTTTCATTTCATACTCTAGGTTGTCGCTTAAACCAGTCTGAAACTGAAAGTTTAATGCGCAACTTTAAACAGAATGGTTATGCTGTGGTTCCTGAAACAGAACAGGCGGATGTTTGTGTTGTAAATACATGCACTATTATCGCAGTTACAGGTTGTTATGCGCAGATGGACCCAAGTGCTGTAGCAGGTATTGAAGGTGTCAGGCTTGTCATAGGTAATCAGGAAAAAATGCGGATTACTGAATACCTGAGCAATCTGGATATTTATAATTCACCTTTAATTGTTAGGCCTAAAATAAGTAGAAAGCCGTTTGTCACAACAGCAATTTCCCAAGATCAAACTTCTCAGAAAAAATTTTCAGAAAATCTCAGAGATGTTAAGGTCCAGGATTTAAATGCTGAAAAACATGAACAGGAACATATTAGAGAACTGGGACTAAAAAATACACGTGCAATGCTAAAAATTCAGGACGGGTGTGATTTCATGTGTACATTCTGTATTATTCCTTTTGCAAGAGGACGTTCTCGCATTCGAGAATTTTCTAATTTACAGGATGAAGCCAGACTGCTTATTTCTGAAGGAGTTCGTGAAATAGTAATTACGGGAGTAAATATTGGAACATACAAGACTGAGAAAGAGGACATTATTGGAGTAGTAGATTTTTTGAATAATCTCCCGGGACTGTCCCGAATCCGTATCAGTTCCATTGAACCCACAACTGTTCCAGAGGTTCTTTTTGAGTATATGTCTGATCCACAGCACAAACTTGTTCCATTTTTCCACCTTCCCTTACAGTCCGGATCTGATTCAGTTTTGCAAAAAATGCGGCGCCGTTATACTTCCGGGGAATATGCTGATGAGGTATGGAAAGCATATGAGGCAGTACCAGACTTGTGCATAGGTACAGATGTGATGGTCGGCTTCCCTGAAGAAAGCCAGTCAGAGTTTGAATCCACAAAAAATTTGTTGGAAAAACTTCCTGTTGCTTATTTTCACGTTTTTCCTTTTTCTGCACGAAAAGGTACTCCGGCTTTCTCCATTGAAGATCAGGTATTGCCTTCTGTAAAACAAAAAAGGGGAGAAGAATTACGCAAGCTAAGCATTCAAAAAAGATATGACTTTCATAACCAATTTCTGGGGAAAATCAGAAAAGTACTATGGGAATCACCTGATTCTAAAGGAAATATCAGTGGTTACACAGACAATTATATCCGGGTAATACTGAATGAAAAAAGATGCTATGATTTTCAGAATCAGATATTACCTACAAAACTTTTAGCACACCAGGGACATAATGTAGCAGGTGTGAATATGGCTAACTGAAAGGGCATGTTAACGCTTGTCAGCTGGAATATTCAATACGGTAAAGGTGTAGACGGACGTATTGATTTAGTCCGGATTGCAGAAACTGTTCATAAAGATGGATTGCCTGATGTACTTTGTCTTCAGGAAATATCAAGAAACTATCCTTCTACTGATGACGGGGCTGATCAGGTTAAGGAACTTGAGGATTTATTCCCTGGCTATGAATCTTTCTTCGGTGCAGTTCATGACCGATCAGGAGGAAAAGATAAAACCCGCAAACAATTCGGCAACCTCATTTTAACTCGGATATCCCCTGTTCAGGTTCTTCATCACCTGCTTCCATCTCCAGCAGACCCAAAGGTAAGATTCATGTCCAGGCAGGTAGCAGAACTAGCTATCCCTGCAAACACAATTGATCTTCGTTTAATGACTACTCATCTTGAATTTTTCTCAGAAATTCAGCAGTTGGCTCAAATTGAACGTATCCGAGAAATACATGAAGAGGCATCTTGGCAATTTCATCGACCTGGGAAAGACATGCCTGACACTCCATTCGAACTTTTAAAACGTCCTGAAAAAACTATCATCTGCGGTGATTTCAACTTTATTCCGGACAGTACACCTTACCAAAAGATGACAGCAAGGTTCCCAGAGAAGAAAATGGATCTTATTGATGCCTGGAGGACACACCATAAAGGCAATTCACACACTCCAACATGTGGTATTTTTGATCTCAAACAATGGAAAAATGGCCCGCATTGCAGAGATTATTTTTTCATAAGTCAAAGCCTAGTACGGAAAATAAATCAAGTTTCAGTTAATACTGAAACAGATGCATCTGATCATCAGCCAATTCGTTTAGTTCTGGATGTATAAAATTAAACGCATTATAAATATACTTTTAACTTTAACTTTTGCAGGATGTACTGGTTCGCTGACATTAGGAGACAATCAACAAGCGGAAAGTGAATATTTGGTTTCCTGCCCTCCTCATATTTATTATTGCTACCGCAAATCAGATCTCATTTGTCATCGTGGATATCGAGTGATAACAGTTTCCAGTTCGGAAGAAAATCCAGAAATGATTATCAAATGCAACTGAAGTTTCAGAATCATAGTGCATTAAAAAGTTGTTTTCCTAAACGCACAAACATAAAAATAGTATGGTGTGCGGATTGCACAATCCCATGAAACAAAAAAAGAAAGAACTTTTTTTCCTAATGGGCTTGCAATATTTGTTTAAGCCTCATACTCTCGTCGGATTGTCTTTTCAGCATTTTAGTTTTTTAATTTCATTAACTTAAATACGGACAAGCCGCTAAAAGAGAATCACTATAAAGATTTTCTGTTGGTATTCAGGTAAAAATGTCTAATGTCAGCCCGTATACACGGGTTATTGCAGAATGTCTGCATTCACTTTCTGAAGACAAACCAGATGATTGTGCATGCGATACAAAACAGGTAATGCAGTTGCTTATAAACATGCTGCAGGGGAGAATGCTGGAGCATATAAAAGAGCGTGTGAGCAGCTACTACAAAATTGAACAGGACGCTCTTAACGAAGAATTTTCAAGGAATGGTTCAAAAACAGAAAGAAGCATAAATCAACTTTTTCTCTCCATATTCTGTAAATATTTCGAATATAAAAACATAGAAAAGATAATCTCTACTTTGCAGTCTGACCCACGTATTCAACGTGCAATAATCTCAGCCAACCCTGCCACAACAGTTGCAAATTCAGCACAATTTCCGGAATTATCAAGAAGCTCAGTATAGTAAAAAATTTAGTTGAGCATAGATTCTGGCAAATTAAACGTCAACTCTAATAAACCTCAGTTCCACAGCATGAATTTGGAGCACAGACTTCTGTGCACGGTAAACTTCATGCTTTTCCTAAAGCTTCAAGCATCTTAATTCCAATTTCATCAAGTGAGTTAATCACGTGAACTCCAGCTTCTCTTAAAGCATTCATTTTTTCTTCTGCCGTTCCATGTCCTCCAGAAATGATGGCACCAGCGTGTCCCATACGACGCCCGGGAGGAGCAGTTTGTCCTGCAATGAAACTGACAATTGGCTTAGTTACATTATTTCTAACATATTCAGCTGCTTGTTCTTCTGCATCTCCTCCAATCTCACCAATCATGACTATTGCTTCTGTCTGCTCATCCTGTTCAAATAAACCCAGACAGTCAATAAAATTAGTTCCATTAACTGGGTCACCGCCTATTCCGATGCAGGTTGATTGACCTAAACCAACACGAGTTATCTGGCCTACTGCCTCGTAAGTCAAAGTTCCTGATCTTGAGACAATTCCAATTCCGCCTGCTTTATGTATTGCACCAGGCATGATACCTATTTTGCTTTGGCCGGGAGTTATTATTCCAGGACAGTTTGGGCCAATCAGCCGACATCCTTTTTTGTTTACAAAATCAACTGCCTGGACCATATCAACTACTGGGACTCCCTCAGTAATTGCCACAATCAAAGGAATTTCTGCAGCTGCAGCCTCCATTATTGCATCTGCAGCAAATGCTGGTGGAACTAGAATCATTGAAGCATTTGCCTCAGTTGCCTTGACTGCTTCAAGTACCGAATTAAAAATAGGGACACCTTCAAAATCCTGTCCTCCTTTTCCGGGAGTTACTCCCGCTACAACGTTTGTACCGTAGTCCTTGCAGCCTTGGGTGTGGAGCATGCCCTGTGAGCCGGTAATTCCCTGAACCAGAAGTTTTGTATTGTTATCAATTAAAATGGGCATCTTTAATTAAAATTTGTATAAATAATTCTAAAATGCGTTGTAAGCTTAAAATGTTTTTTTTGATCAATAAAGGCAAAAAATTTAATAATTCTTACTGGGAAATTAATTTAATTCTTTCAGTTAGGAATTAATATCTTCAGAAATTTCTAATTTATGTTTCCTTAGATAAAAATTCAATAATGGTCCTATTAGTAGAATTATACCTGTTGAAGCAAAAGCCCAAAACCAGGCATTTTCAGTGTCATGTCCACCAAAATAATTTAGAACAATTCCAAAACCTACAGGTCCCAAAAATGATCCGATGAAACCGATACTTGAATGAACTGCTAAAGTAACTCCACGGCTATCTTCTGTTGCACTTTCTATTGCACCTGTTGTAATTGATGCAGATTCTCCAGTTACAAAACATCCATAAACCAGCACAATCGCAATCAATATTGGTGCTGTCATACCAACACTATTCCCTACCAAAAAGGCAAATACTGCAGAAAGTCCCATAATGCTGTTCACAATAAGTGGCCTTCCAAAACGCATTGACAATTCATTGCCAATCACGCTAGCAGGCATTCCCATCAGCACTCCAAAGAATACAATAAGAGAAGGTTGAATGTTTCCAATGTTAGAACCAGAAAGAGCAAAAGCCAGGTATGCGACGATCCAGGAACGGAATGCAAAAAGCTCATAATTGTGTGTTGAGTAGCAGGCAATCCAACCCATTGCCCTTGGGTTCCGTAACACAGGTCTAAAATCCAGAGAGCGCAGTCCCGAACGCGCCCCAGACTTATTAGGACGGTTATCCAGATTAAACCAAATTATCAATATTGCAAGCAATGCACATATTCCTGCAAACCAGAAAGCAGTTTCCCAGGCGAACCAGTCCTGTGTGTAACCTCCTATTAAGAATGATAACGCACTGCCTATACCAAATGAGGATGTATAAAAAGACGTTGCCCTTACTCTGGATTTACCTGTTAAGCGGTCTGTAAGGGCCTTGAGACCTGGCATATATGTTCCGGCCAGTCCAATTCCACCCATAGTTCTGAAAAGCATGGCGGTCCAGTATCCCTCTGCAAAAAAGGCAAAACCAACACAACTCAGGCATGTCATCAAAGCTCCCCCAATGTATATTTTTTTTGCATCTATCCAGTCTGTAATACTTACAAGAATCACCACAGAAACCATGTAAGCCCCGAAATAAATGCCGCTTATCCAACCTGCGTCAACACTGTCGAGATGCCATTCAGTGAAGAAAAAAGGAAGCATTGAAGAAAATGTAAAAATACCCTGCATTAAAAGCACCTCAGCAACACATGTCCAGAAAATCATTTTTACTGCAGACATATTTGATAATTCTGGGTCAGATTTAATTTGTTCCATTTTTTATCTGTTAACTGAGAAAACAGGAATAAGGTGGGGCTTCTGGTGAGCTTACAATGAAAAGTCTTACTGATATCAATTCAAATAAATTTCATCTATGTGGTACTTTAGTCTGCATTGCTATGTCACCTCACAATTTTTTATTGAATTTTTTTAGAGATATTATGTTTAAGATATTTGGGATTATTAGTAACGAGCAATAATAAGTTGGACTTTCACTTAATTTAATAGTTTGAGAAAAATAAATTAAATCATGGTGCTTTTACGAATTAATTATTTCATAGAAAATGATACTGCCCTGTACACACCTGTCAATAAAGTTAGCAAACCTGCGACAATTAAAAGCAGGCATATTGGCCTGGACAAATATTCCACAATGTCATAGTGCACCATCTGCATTCCCTGAGCAAAATTCTGTTCTCCAATTTTACCCAATATAATTCCAAGTACAATACCAGGTATCGAATAACCAGATCTTCTCAGCAAAAATCCAATTATTCCTGCACCAAACATAATCATTACATCCAAGACCAGACCTCTTCCAATATAAGAGCCAATACTTGAAAGCAGCAGTATCATAGGTGCCAAAAACTGAAAAGGTATTTTCAGCAGATAAAGTATAGTCTTCGTCTCTATCAAACCAATGAAGAGAATAGATAAATTTGCATAAAACATTGCGGCGAAAACTATCCAGATCAGATCAGGTGAGTTATAGAATACCATTGGCCCCGGTTCCAGATCATGCATCTGGAATACGCCAACCATCAGTGCCGTCATTGCACCACCAGGAAGTCCAAGTGCAAGTAAAGGAATCATGGCAGCTCCAGTCGCGGCATTATTTGCAGTCTCAGAAGATATTACTCCTTCTAATTTACCTTTTCCAAACTCTTCCTTGTTCTTAGACCAGCGTACTGCTTCTCCATAACCCATAAATGCCGCAAGTGTAGCTCCTATTCCCGGCAGGATACCGCAAAAAAATCCAACGAAAATAGACCTTACTACTGCAATTTTATTAAGCCAGAGTTCTAATATTGTAGGAAAATCAAAACTAAGTTCTGGAGCCACATATTTGCCAATTGCTTTTTTTTCTGCCTGTACAAATATCTCTGAGACTGCAAAAAACCCTAATATAGCTGGTACGAATGCAATCCCTGCAGCAAGATCAGCAAAACCAAAATTGTAACGATTGATTCCTCCCACCGGGTCCTGACCAACAGTAGCTATCAGCAAACCGCATAATACGGAAATCCAGCCTTTCCAGATGGTTCTTCCTCCAACTGAAGAAGCCACTGCCAGACCAAAAAACACCAATGCAAAAATCTCAGGAGGACCTATATTAGAGATTGCCCAGTTTGCCAGAGGTTCAGTGGCCATCATCATAATTACTGCAGAAGTTACCCCTCCAATTGCAGAACATAGTACTGCAGCGCCGACTGCTTTTCCTGATTGACCATTCCGTGTCATGGGATATCCATCGAATGCAGTAGGAGCATTTTCAGGAGCACCTGGAATGTTGAAAAGAATAGCTGTTATTGCGCCTCCATAGGTCCCAGTACAGTATATCACCGCAAATAGCATAACACCTTGAGCTGGGTCAAAATTCGCTGTGAATGGTAGCAATATAGCCGCAAGAGTAAGCATGCTGACACCGGGGATAGCACCAAATAACATCCCGCCAATAACACCAAAGACAAAGATTAAAATGGAGAAAGGGTCTCCAAACAGAGCAAGACTGCCGGCAAGAAAGTTATCAATCATAATCTTGGACTAAAAATTAAAGGATTGATGAAGATTATTGTTAATTGTAAGCATGAAAGCACTGAAATCGTAGAATGGTGAAACATTACCCTGCGGTAAAGGGGCGTTCAGCAAAACCATGAAAAGTAAAATAATCAGGAAATATATGAACAATGTGTTTGCCAAAATCCACTTTGCTCTCTTTTCTCCAAGAAGCATAATTACCAATGCGATGAAAATGGGCGTAGCCGAATAGAAACCCACAGGCTTGAGAGACCATGCATAAAAGAAAGGAAGCAGTAAAATTGCTACTAGTTTCTGTACAGATCGAAAACTTTCATATGAAATTGCCTCATCATCGTCTGTTATTCCAATACGGCCCTTCTGTTCTTCAGAACCTTTTTTGTAAAGCTGAAAAAAATTACCAAGCACCACCAGCAGCAGTATTCCCAAAATTACTCTTGGCCAGCCTGTAGCGCCGAAAATATATATTTCGATCTCCTGATCGAACTCAAATGAGAAGGCAAAAAAGACAGCAATAATGGCTATCCATACGCTGGTTTCAACGATATGAGAAACCTTTAACTTGCTCATCGCCAAATACTTGAAAAATATTTTGGAAAGTGTCCGGTGGGAAAATACCGGACACTATTGAGAAATGGTGTTTTAAAAATTAAATAAAAGTAAAAACCATTATTTAACATCCAGACCCATTGCTTTGTAAACATCTCTGTATTGAGCAATGGAGTTATTAATTAGTTTTCTGGCACCAGCGGTGTCACGGTAGCTGTCAATCACAGTCATGAATTTGGATTCATTGAATTTCTGATAACTGTCCTGGCAATATGCACGCTGGAATGCCCATTGAAGCCATTCAACCCGGTTAGCCGGCGCATTTGCGTGTACGTAAAATCCTCTGAAACGCAAAAGCGGCTCAAATGACATGCCCATATCCCTGTGGGTTGGGACACTCGCAAAGACAGATGGCCTTTCATTGAAAATTGTCAGGATAGGCTTGAATTTGCCTGCGTCCAGAAACTTTCTGACATCACCGGGCTGCTCAAAAAGCGCATCAACCTGTCCGCCCAGTAAAGCACCATAACGAGGTGCACCCTTGTCGAAGGAAATCTGCTGTATTTTCAAGCCCGCAGCTTCTGTAATGAATTTCATTGTTACACGCTCCATCGAGCCTTCTTTTGAAACATTAGCAATGGTTGATTTACCGTTCTGGGCTTTAACCCATTTTGCATATGATTTCCAGTCATTATAGCGAGTCTCATTTGTACGTATATATATCTGCGAAAATGTGACTTGTGATATGACCAGAGGAATCAGGTCAACTGCAGGGTTAGGCCTGCTTGAATCCAGGGCGTGAGCAGATGAAGCATCATCTATATGTTCAAGTACTGTGTAACCGTCTGCAGGGGCAGCCATATATGCTGTCATTCCTACGGTACCTGAACCGCCAGGTTTGTGGTCACGGTTAATGCTTACACCGGTATGACCGGTAACAGCTTCAGCCATAGCTGCTGCTATCTGTCCTGAACCTCCAGCAGGTCCATATGGGACTATCATGGTTAATGCGCGACTGGGGAAACCAGAAGGCTTAGCCATACTGCTCTGCTTGACCTTGCATTCAAATGCCCCTGCTGAACCGGCGAGGAAAAAACTCAGCAAGCCTGAAAATCCAAATGCGATTAATTTTTTTAAATACATTTTTTTCATTGTGCCTCCTATTAAAATGACTACAATAATTACTCTTCACTGAACTGTGAAGAATGATCAGGTAATCTAACTTATTTTAATAATTTGTCAAGAATAATTATCTTATTACGTGGATTTTCTGATCGAAATATTCAACACATTCAACTTGTATGGGAGCGGACAAAAAGTGTTTGACAATGCAACTGCTTTAGCAATTTTTATTGCTATATTACTTGCAGGTCTGCTTAAAGGAACAATTGGAGTTGGTTTTCAGACAGTTGGCATTGCATTTTTAACAATCATTACAAACTTGCCTAACGCTATTGCTCTGTTGTTGATCCCATCCCTAGTAACAAACATATGGCAAGCTGGAGTAGGAGGAAAATTAATTATAATTCTAATCCGTCTTTGGCCCCTGATAATTACAGCCAGCATGATGGTGTGGTTTGGTTCAATAGCACTGACAAGTGTTTCCCTTTCATATCTTTCTGCTCTTCTTGGTGTTCTCCTGATTATTTATTCCACATTTAGTCTGTTCGGTCTCAGATTAGAAGTTAAAACAAAAAATGAGAGGTGGCTTGCTCCGTTTATCGGATTAATTAACGGAGTACTTACAGGGATGACAGGCATTTTTGTTGTACCATGTGTGTTTTATTTTCAGGCAATTGGATTTCGCAAAGACACATTGATACAGTCAATGGGAGTTTTATTCACGGCATTAACCCTGATGCTGATTGTGTCACTTAAAACGCAAGATATTCTAACCCTGGAATTGTCTGGCTGGTCAGCATTTGCAATTTTTCCTGCAATTATAGGAGTATTAATTGGTCAGTTAATAAGAAAAAGGATTCCTGAAGATGTTTTCAAGAAAATTTTTTTCTTGTGCCTGATTTTTCTCGGCAGTTTCATAACTTTTAATGCACTATAAAATTCCTTGATAAAGCAGTTTCTAGATTATTTAAAAAATAATTTTTTTTAACATGCTCACCGTCTTCTGTTTATGTAAGATAATATTTTGCACGCAAATTGACTCACATGAATATATTATTTGAACATTTGGAGAAAGTCTGAGTAACTCAAAATTTTATTTCGTATAATAATTCAGTGGACTTAGCCCGCAAGAATATATTTAATTATTAAAATATGTTTCAGAATCCCACTAAAATTTAATTTATGTCACGAATTTCAATTGAAACAATTATAAAACAAGCAACGGCAGCTCAAAATGAGTTTGAAAGTGCCGGACAAGAAATTGTTGATGAGCTGGTAACAGGTCTTGCATGGGCATTACTGGAACCGGTAACTAACCGTACTTTATCAAATCAGGCTGTCCACGACACAGGACTTGGGAATGCTGATGATAAATTCACCAAAAATTACCGCAAGACCTTAGGCCTTCTCCGGGATTTGAAAAATTCTCCCTCTGTTGGAGTGATCAAAGAAATTCCGGAAAAGGGGTTAGTTGAAATTGCTCGTCCGGTAGGAGTCGTGGGAGCAGTAACTCCTTCCACAAATCCAATTGCAACTCCACTGAATAATACTCTCAACGCAATTAAAGGACGAAACGCAATCATATTAGCTCCTTCACCTAAAGGAGATGCTATCTGTGAGCTGATAGTTGAAATTCTGCAAAAGGTCCTGGTCCGACTTGATCATCCAAAGTACCTAATTCAGAAAATTCCATCTCCTGCCAGCAAGGAGGCAACCCATAAACTGATGCAATCTGTTGACATGGTTGTGGTTACGGGATCAGAAAAAAATGTAAGTTCTGCTTACAGATGTGGAACACCGGCAATTGGCGTTGGTGTAGGTAATGTAGCGGTAATTATAGATGAAACTGCTGACCTGGCCTCAGCCGCAAGCAAGGTAGTGACTTCAAAGACATTTGACAACGCAACCAGCTGCTCATCTGAAAACAGCCTCGTGATTGTGGATGAAGTTTATGAAAATGCCATTCAAGCACTGCAGGAAGTGGGTGGGGTTCTGCTTGATCATAAAGAAACACAAGAGTTGAAGGATAATTTATGGATTCAGGGAAAATTGAATCCGCATCTGATTGCAAAATCTGCATCTGAGATCGCGACAGATGTAGGTTTACAGCGCCCGGAAATGAGGCAGGCAAAAATGCTGATGGTGGAAGAAACCGGCATAGGAAGCGAACATCCATTCTCTGGAGAAAAGCTCAGTCCGGTTCTGACTTTGTATCGAGCAGAAAATTTTGAAACTGCCTGCCAAAGAATCATAGAATTATACGAATTCCAGGGGAAAGGACACTCTGTTGGACTGCATTCAAAAGATAAAACACGCCCCTTGGAAATGGGACTGAGGCTGCCTGCATGTCGTGTAATTGTAAATCAGCCACACTGCCTGGCCACTGGTGGTAGTTTTGGCAACGGTATGCCTTTTTCTCTTTCAATGGGTTGCGGTACGTGGGGAAGAAACAGCATCAGCGACAATCTTAATTATCGACATTTTCTTAATATCGTCCGTGTAGTTCATCCTGTAACTCCAGTAGAACCCAGCGAAGAAGAAATATTTGGTGAATTCTGGGAAAAATATGGTCGATAAGAAAGTTTCCTAATCTTCTCAAATAAACGAAATCAATAACACATATTGTGAATCCCTCAGGACATACAATAAATACTTTGATAGATTTCCACGCGGATACTATTCCGGATCGTAAGTATGTGGTTTATCCTGAGACTGGAAGTTCTTGCACCTGGAAAGAATTTCAACAACGTGTTCAGTCTGTCGCATGCTATTTGTCAGGGAAAGGACTTTCCAGGCAAGTGCCTGTAGCGGGCTTGCTTGGGAATGGGCAAACTGCATTGGAATTATTTCTGGGAGGAATGTACGGAGGGTTTCAAGTTTTACTGGCAAATCCCTTATCCGGGAGAGATATATTAGCTTATGTAATCGAGCATTCTGAAACTAAAATCCTTTTCATAGCGCACCAATATCAGGAATTAGCAGAACAGGCACTTTCTCAACTTTCAAACAAACCCGAAATAATACATAATCATCCGGACAACCTGCCGGCTTGGAATGACACTATTCCGGACAAGAGACTGCTTAATCTTTATGGAGGCTGGAACACTGAGGTAGCTCATGAACTGGCGCCTGATGACAACAGCTTATGTGTATTACCGCTCTGCCACATCAACGCGCAGGTGGTTTCTGTTATGGGTACACTTATCAACGGTTCAGGGTTAGTTATGCCCCAAAGTTTCAAGGCATCAAAATTCTGGTCCTGGATAGTTGACCAGAAATGTACTTGGTTCAGCGCAGTTCCGACAATTCTCTCATATTTGATGAATATTGAAGAAGGAGAAAATATAAAATCAAAACTTGGAAGGGTTCGGTTTGGACGCTCAGCATCTGCAGCATTACCTCCTGCTCTGCATAAAGCATTTGAAGAACGTTTTGGAATAAAAATTGTTGAAACGATGGGTATTACTGAAACTGCTTCTCCATTACTTTCAAACCCAATTGACCCTAAGCTACACAAACTTGGTTCACCTGGGATAGCATATGGTAACGAAGTCAGAATTGCAGATGCTGATGGGAATTTAGCTGATTTGGAAACTGAAAGTGAGGTGCAGGTGAGAGGATTGAATTTAATGCAAGGCTATCTTAAAAATCCTGAAGCAACGCGTGAGGCATTCACCACTGATGGATGGTATCGAACCGGTGATCTTGGAAAGATGGATTCTGACGGCTACATATTTGTCACCGGACGTCTGAAAGAACTGATTATCAAAGGCGGTGAGAACATATCACCTCGAGAAATTGATGACGTGTTATACAGGCACAAAATGGTGATGGAAGCAGCGGCCTTCCCACTTCCGGATGATAATTACGGGCAGACCGTCGCAGCAGCGATAGCTCCGCGTCCTGGGGAAAATGTTGCCGAATCTGAACTTAGACAACTTTGTTTGGATGCCGTAGGGGAATATAGGTCCCCAACTCAATACTTTTTCCTGAACGAACTACCCAAAGGCCCCTCAGGTAAAATTCAGCGCCTGAAACTTACAGATCAATACTCCGATTCAAAATAACCGATTAAAACAGTCTTCTAATGACTTAAAAATATCACCTAGTTTTAAGATTAGATACTGAAACAGTTATATCTC
>LULG01000337.1_pt1 | contig 14029 bp, 11 predicted proteins | sample 728211 | NCBI WGS metagenome assembly LULG01 (sample SAMN03860295, study PRJNA289734) | marine metagenome | biome: seawater column; feature: ocean; material: water; isolation source: Red Sea water column Station 169 - depth 200m | place: Saudi Arabia: Red Sea | collected 2011-10-15 | depth 200 m | reverse complement strand
GCGAAAAGGTTTCCAAGGGTGCTTGTTTCGCTAAAAGAGCTTTGGCTTATTAATATTCCTGCCCCGAAGAAAGCAACACATAAGCCAAAAACAACCTTGCCAACAGGTTTTTTCCGTTGAAAAACAAAGCTATATATTTCTGTAAAGATTGGAGCGGTTGTTCCCAGCAGTGTTGCCTCAGCAATGGAGGTTAGCTGCACGCTTCTAAAAAAAAGAGCAAAATGTATTCCTAAAAAAACTCCTGCCAACAACATTTTTTTGTTGGGAACAAAGCTGGCCGCGCTTTTGTAAGAAAGAACGAACACCAAAACGCTTGCCAAAAACATTCTCCAAAAGGCAAGAGTGATGGCGCTTGTGTCTGGCAAAATGCGCACAACCCAAGCAGAAGAGCTTACGGCAAAAAGGGCGACCGCCAGTAAAACAAACTTATTATTTAACATATAAACAAAGGCCTTAACATAATTAAATTTACCACAATGAAATTAACCATTAAAACAACGCTTTATGTTTTTTTCTCTTCAGTTTTTTTGTTCTCCCAAGAAACAGGAAAAAACTATATCGTTTTTAACAACCTTATAAGACACACAGACATAGAAGATTTTTATACAATCAACGAGCTGAGGCGCGTTTTTGAAAGCCCAGAGCTTCAAGAGACAGAAGAGGTTCTTTTTAGGTTTAGGCAAAGGCCAGAAAAAACAAAAAGCTACAAAGAGTACAGAGCCATTTTTCTTAATGAAAAAAGAATAAATGATGGAGTGAACTTTTTCTTTGACAACAAGGACACTTTTAAAAAAATTATTCAAGACTTTAAGATAGATCCCCTCATTATTGTTGCCATCGTGGGGGTTGAAACAAGCTATGGCGAAATACATGCCGAACACGCAGTTTTTAACTCTTTATATACACAAGCTCTTAATTTGCCACAGAGAAAGGTCTGGGCCACTAAAGAGCTTTTTGAGCTGCTGGTTTACTGCAAGCAGGCGAAGGTAGACCCCTTTGAGCTCCAGGGCTCTTATGCTGGGGCATTCGGGTATGGCCAGTTTATTCCATCTAGCTTTAGACGCCTTTCTATAGACTATAACCAAAACGGAACAAAAGAGCCATATGGCTGGGAAGATGTTTTGGGAAGCATCGCGTACTACCTTAAAGAAAACAGGTATCCAGACGACTACAACAACTTTTCTTTTAGGTCAAAGTCGTGGCAGGCAATAAGAACCTATAACAGATCAGACCACTATGCAAACACAGTTATTGAGCTTCGAAACGAAATAGCTAAGCAAGTTTTTTTGTCATTTTAACAAGCTTTTCTACAAAAGGAGTATATGGAGGAAGCATAAACTTAAAAGGAGAAAGGGAAGTGCTTTTTAAAACGGCCTTATGGTGTGAAAGTTCATCAAACCCAAACTTTCCATGATAGCTCCCAATTCCGCTGTTATTAATTCCTCCAAAAGGAAGGTGGGGGTTTGCGTGGTTAATAACGCAGTCATTTACAAGAAAAGACCCACTACAGGTCTCGGACATCAGCTTGTTTTGGTTTTTTTTATTTGAGCTAAAAACATACAAAGCAAGAGGTCGATGTCTTTTATTTATAAACGCCACCACCTCGTCAAGGCTTTCGTATGACAAAATTGGTAAAATCGGACCAAAAATTTCTTCTGTCATTACCTCGCTTTCCAGAGAAACGTTGGACAGAAGGGTTGGTTCTATAAATCGGCTTTCCCTATCTTTTTTTCCACCAAAAACAACAGAGGCTCCACCAGAAACGGCAGAATCAATATAGCCACTGACACGATCAAAATGCTTGTGGTTTATAATTTGACAATAGTCTTCTCTGCTATATTCGCCATTCTTTTTAAAAAATTTTTTAAAGTTTGCTGCCAGCCCCTTGGTGAGCTCTTCTTGTTTGCTTTTGTGGCACAAAACATAATCTGGGGCCGTGCATGTTTGTCCTGCGTTTGTGAACTTATAAAAAGCAAGCTTCCATGCTGCATCAGAAAGATTGGCTGTTTCGTCTACAACAACAGGAGACTTTCCTCCAAGCTCTAGAGTTACTCCCGCCAAGTGTTTTGATGCGGCCTCCATTACGGCCTTCCCGATGTTTGGGCTACCGGTAAAAACAATGTGGTTAAAGGGTTTTTTTAGTAGCTCAATAGCCGGTTCGTGATTTCCCAAAACCACAGCAACCTCATTTTTTGGAAAAACCCTTTCAATTAGTTTCTTTACAAAAGCTCCAGACGCCGGAGTAAATTCGGATGGCTTTATAATCGCAGTATTTCCAGCTGCAACAGCCGCAATAAGGGGGTTTAAAACCAAAAGAATTGGATAGTTCCACGGCGAAATGATAAGAACCGTCCCCTTTGGCTCTGGGCGAATCCAGCCACGAGTAAAAGAAACCGTAAGAGGGGCTCCAACACGTCGGGTTTTCATCCACTTATTTAGATTTTTTATGGCAAAAGAAGCTTCGGTTTTTATGCCCATTATTTCTGTTATCCCCGCCTCTGTGGCGCTCTTTTTCATGTCTGTGTATAGGGCAGCCTCTGCTTCGCTCTCCATTTCAAGAAACGTGGCCAAAAGAAGTTTTAGCTTTCTTTTTCTTTCACGAGCTCCTGTCTTTGCTAGAGAAATCCGGTTGTCGAGCTGCGCACTGAAAAGAGAACTAAGATCTTGTTTTAATTCATCCATAACAAAAATTTAGGTAATTTTGCCGAACGATGTTAGAGGAATTAGATATTGGACACAAAAGCTTAAATGTTCTGGATGCCTTGTCGTCCCTAGAAACTGCAATAAGCAACGCAAAAAACAACAACCTTGTTGCTATAAAAGTTGTTCATGGGTCCGGCAGCGGGACAATAAGAAAGGCAGTTAGGACCTGGGGACAAGAGCAAGAGGGACGATTTAAAGGAATCATTTGGGGCGAAGACTACAACATGTTTAATAAAGACGCCGTTATGATGCGGTCAGAGCTTGTTGAGAAAAAAGACAAAGATTTTAACCGAAAAAATTCAGGGATTACAATCTTCTGGCTCTAGAGATCTTTGTTTCCAGTTATTTCCCAACGAACCAGCTCAACAGGAATGTTTCCTGCGTCATTAAATTTTTTTAAAAAATCTTTCATTACAAAGCTTTTTCCCTGTGCCTCTAGCTGTTCGGCGCGCTCGGCCATTAGCCCTTCTATTAGATATTTTCCAGTAATGTAACAAGTTCCATACCCCGGTTGTCGCAAATAAAGGTGTTGTTCAAACCTAAGCAGGTGTGGCTCTCGCTCCATCCACCCGCGGGGAGTCCACTTAACGTGAACTTTTCCAGCCTCTTCCATGGTCATCATGTTTGCGTGGGCATACAAAGATCCCAGCCCCCTAGCTGCGCGCTGAGCAAGCATAATCCAAACAATCTCTTTTGAGCGCGGACTGTCTTCGTAGAGCCCAGCATGCATGAAAAATTCTTCAACGCCGGTAGCAATCCCTTCGCTTTTTGAATCAAAAATATTGTATAGCAAGGGCTCACGACGAATTGGGCTGGAGTGTGGCTCGTCACGCATTTGGGCCAAATCAAACCAGTGGTAGAAGTGTGAGTATAGTGGCACAGGATCATAGTGCATCCCTATTAAAAAGAAATTTCGTTGATTTTCTGGCACAAACCGCCCCATGTGCTTCCTCAGTGCCGGCTCCATGTTGGGCTTAATTGGCATAATTTCTTTTTCATCCAGAAACCTCATTAGCCTTTGTACCCCCGCCTCAGCCATAGCATCAAACTCTTCGGCGGAGCTGGCAGCAACCATAGGAGGCAGGTCTCGATTTTTTTGCTCTTCAAGAACCAAAGAAGACCAGGCGCGATCAAGTTCTCGCTTAAGCAAAGAAACCTCTTCTTCCCAGCTAAGGGGTATCAAGTGTACATTTTGTTGGTACCAGGTATAGTTTTCTTTTCCAATCCCGGAGGGACCGTTTTTGTACGCCGCCTGAGCGTCTAGCCAACCCACAAAAAGCTTTGTTGACTGTTTCGCGTGAGCCAGTGCACCCACGAGGCCTGGGAGCAGGTTGTCAGGGTGGTGTTGATCCAATTTTTTTGAAAGGTTGTCTAGCTTTTTTTCTTGTTGTCGAAGGCTTTCGGTTCCAGCCACCCACAGATCACGAGCATCACCTGTTAAGTTTTCTTTTGCCTGTTCCAACAGGGGAGGAATAACTTGTAGCTCTTTAGCCAGACGTCGCTGTTCGTTCTGAGCCAAGGGAAAGCTATAGGTCCAGAGCTCCAATACGGCGTGGTTTGTGGGGCCCTCGTGTGCAGGAACGTCGCTTTTATAGGTCCAAATGGTTTGATAAAATGCGGGATCTCTTTCCCACGGCTTAAGTACCCGATAGTTAAAATCATACCCGTTCATTTCAGCCCGAACAACGTGCCAGTCTATTTGTTGGGGAATAGGCCAATGACCAACACTAATTTTGTTTAACCTTTTTTGAAGAACACGAAAAGCTTTCCTGTCTTCTTTTAGGCGCTCCCTTGTATAGTTTGGAGCCCCATTTAATAGCGGAGGAGACTCAAATTCGCGCCAATCATTAAACAGCTCCACCAGCTCTTGGTAGTTTTTTGGAAACTTTTTTTGTTGTGTTGGTGTTGTGGGGCCCCCTAGGGCGAGAGAGGGATGTCCCTTAAAAAACCTTTGATCGTCTTTGCGCAAATCTGCTTGTTGTGCCAGCGCTACGGCTGGTCCTAAAACAAAAAAAATAAACACAAAAAAGTATTTTTTCATAATAAACCTTAAAGAATTTCTTCAAAAACAATACCAGCTTTTTTCAAGCGTCCAACCAGGACATTTCCTAGTCCAGAAGACGGCGTTAAGAGCCCTCCCCAGGAGGCTCCGCCCGGCAACAAAGATCCGTCCCCCAAAAGAGAAATAGCGCTTTCACAAACCAGTTTTGATGTAACCTTATATCCAGGGTCTCCGCTTCCGCGCAACCCATAAATCTTTTCTTCCCCGTTTTTTCCCCGAACAACAAACGTGCACTTGAAAAATCCGCCATCCATTGCTTTCTGGCTGGGCCCTTGTCCGGGTTTTCTTAAAAATGGCCTAACCAAGCGGTTGAGAGGAGTAGCAATGACAAGGCCAACAAAAGCAAGAAACGCTGTCGTTATATACGCTGTTTTTGCGCTAGAATAGTAAGCATGTTCTTTGTATATAAAGTCTTTTCCATATCCCTCTCCGACCTCTTCCAAAAGAGCCGCCCCCCTGCGAACAACTCGCGTATTTGCCATTGCCATAATAAAGGGCCCCGTCCAAGCGTTTATGGTTGAATTCTTTTCTACAGAAACACGATCTGTTGTAAGCTCTTTTTGTTTTGAAGCTTTGAAGAAAACATAGTTTCTATTGTTCCACCAGAAGCCTCTCCCTTCATTGTATGAAAAGAGTGTATAGAGTCCACCTCTTTGCCGAAAGAAGACGCTGAAAAAAAACAGCCCAAGTCTGAAGGGATTGAGTCGTAGCCGCAAGAAGGAATAATTCTAACGCCTTTCTTCTTTGCCTCTAGGTGGTGTTGATCAATCATTTGTTTTACCCAAAAATTTTCCCCAGTAATGTCAACATAATGAGTAGAATTTTTAACACAAGAAGCAACGAGTTTTGATCCATGTCGGTGAAAAGGCCCCGCTGTGGACAAAACAACACTTGTTTTTTTTGTTATGTTGTCCAGAGCAGAAGATTCGTTTGCTTCCGCGACAAAAATCTGGCAATCAACCCCAATTTCTTGACAGAGCAAAGAAAGCTTTTCTTTGTTTCTTCCCGCAACGGCCCAACGCAGCTCAGAATAGTTTTTCTTTAAATATTTTACACACAAAGAACCGGTAAAGCCGGTTGCTCCATAAACTATAATGTCGAATTTCTTGTTCATAAAACTGCCTGAGCAGCTGCCAGCCTTGCAACAGGAACCCTAAAAGGCGAACAGCTTACATAATGTAAACCAATTCTGGTACAAAAATGAATGCTTTTTGGGTCTCCACCATGTTCTCCGCAAATACCCAAAGACAAAACAGGGTTGTTTTTTTTGCCCCTTTTTACCGCTTCATCCATTAGTGCGCCAACGCTTTTTTCATCAATGCTCTCAAAGGGGTCAAGTGCCAAAATCCCTTTTTCAAAATATGTCGGGAAAAAGCTCCCAACGTCATCTCGACTAAACCCAAAAGTTGTTTGTGTTAGGTCGTTTGTTCCAAAGCTGAAAAAATCAGCATGTTTGGCAATTTTGTCCGCGCTAAAACAGGCCCTAGGAACCTCAATCATTGTTCCAATTTTGTATGAAAGCTTTTGCTTGTGTTTTTTTGAAAGCTCTTCATATGTTTTAATAATAATATTTTTTTGGTTTAAAAATTCTTCCAGGTTTCCAACAAGGGGAACCATAATCTCCACCTTTGGATTCTTTTTTTCTCTTTTAAGTTTTAGGGCAGCCCCCAATATTGCTTCTGCCTGCATCTCTGTGATTTCTGGGTATGAAATTCCCAAACGGCATCCGCGACGCCCCAACATGGGGTTGACCTCTTGTAGTTGGTTTATTCTTCTTGTTACCTCTTTTTTGTTTTCTTTTAGGTCTTTGGCAAGCTCTTCCACGCCCTTTGTGCTGACATCAAGAAACTCATGAAAAGGAGGATCTAAAAGGCGAATGGTAACCGGAAAACCATCCATTGTTTTTAGAATTTTATAAAAATCTTTTCTTTGATAGGGCAACAACCCTCTTAGGTGTTCTAGGCGAGCATTTCTTTTACCAGCCAAAATCATTTTTCTAAATTGGTGAATTCTTTTTTCGTTAAAAAACATGTGTTCGGTTCTACAAAGCCCAATTCCTTGTGCCCCAAACTGTAGAGCCGTTACACAGTCTTCTGGTGTGTCTGCGTTTGTTCTAACACGAAGCCTTCTATACCTGTCTGCCCAACCCAACAAAAGGTGCAAAGGTTTGAAGTTTTTTATGGATTGTTGATAAAGCTCCAATTTTTTTTCAAAAACAGACCCATCTGCGCCATTGAGCGTTATCCAGTCCCCTTCTTTTATTGTTTTTTTTCCAAAAACACCAGACCTGCCGTTTTCTGCAATTTTAAGACCATAAAAACCAACCACGCAGCTTTTGCCCCAGCCTCTTGCAACAAGGGCAGCATGGCTTGTGAGCCCCCCGCGCGCAGTAAGAATTCCCGACGCATAACGCATGCCGTGTATGTCTTCTGGCGAGGTTTCCGTTCTTACCAAGATAACCTGCTTTCCTTTTTTACCGAGCTCTTCTGCTTTTTCTGCGCTAAAGACAACCCGCCCCGTAGATGCGCCCGGACCAGCCGGCAGCCCCCTTCCAAGAAGCACGGCCTTTTCACGGTCTTTCGCTACAATGTTTTTTAACATGCTTTCATAAATCTGATCAGGCTTGACACGCCTAATTGCCTCATCTTTTTTTATCAATTTTTCCCCCACCATATCTGTTGCTATTTTAATGGCAGCAACCCCGCTGCGCTTGCCTTTTCGGGTTTGCAACATCCAAACTTTTTTGTTTTCAATTGTAAACTCAATGTCTTGCATGTCTTTAAAGTGTTTTTCTAGTTTTTTTCGAACAAGGAGTAGCTGCTCGTATGCTTTTGGCATGGAAGCTTCAAGAGAAAGCTTTTTTGTTTTGTCTTTAACAGAAATTGGTTGGGGGGTCCTGATTCCGGCCACAACATCTTCTCCCTGTGCGTTTGGGAGCCATTCCCCATAAAAAGAGTTTTGGCCATTCGAAGGGTTTCTTGTAAAAGCAACCCCAGTTCCACAGTTTTTGCCCATGTTTCCAAAAACCATTGTTTGTACATTAGCTGCTGTACCTAGTTTGTCCGAAATTTTTTCAAATGCACGATATTCTTTTGCTCTTTTCCCGTTCCAACTTGCAAATACTGCCCCAATCGCGCCATATAGCTGATCATAGTGGTTGTCTGGAAATTCCACGCCAAAGTGTTTTTTTATAGTTTCTAGATATTGTTGAATGAGAACCTGCCAAGACTCGCTGGAAACCTCCGCGTCGCTTTTATATCCGTTTTTTTGTTTCGTTTTTTCAAGCATCTCCTCCATTTTGTTTCGGATGCCGCTTTTTTTACCCAACCCAAGCCCTTTTTCCATCACAACGTCTGCATACATCATAATAAGCCTTCTGTAGCTATCATAAACAAAGCGCTCATCCCCAGATTTTTTTATAAGAACCCCCACAGTTTTAGAGGTAAGACCAACGTTTAGTATGGTTTCCATCATTCCAGGCATTGAAACCTTTCCTCCAGAGCGAACAGAAAAAAGGAGAGGAGACCTTCCGCCAAAAGATTTTTTAGTTAATTCTTCAACTTTTTTTACATTTTTTTCGATATCCTTTTTAAGCTGATCAGAAAGCTTTTTTTCTTTTAAAAAAGACTCACAAACAGAAGAAGAAATAGTAAACCCAGGAGGAACCGGAAGCCCAAGCCTACACATTTCTGCTATGTTTGCACCCTTTCCCCCCAGCATGTCAGACATTGATTTTGTACCATCGGTTTTTTGTTGAGAGAAAAAGTAAATCTTTTTCTTAACACGCATAATTTTTACATTAGAAGTTACGAATTTCTATAAAACCAGGAGAATATATGAAAAGATTATTTTTGTTTTTATTGTCTGCAGCAGTTTTTTCTTGTTCGGGCGAACTCTATGAAGACGAAATTGTTGTTAAAGACGGCTTGGCATACAAAAAGGATTCAAACAGCCTTTATTCCGGAGTGCTTGTTGATAAATATGGGGAAATTTTAGGTTCCTATAAAAAGGGAACAAAAGACGGAGAATGGATTGAGATTGATGTAAAAAAAGGAACCCAAAAGAAAGCAAACTATATAAACGGAACCCCAGACGGAGAACAAATTACCTATGTTTTTCCTGGAGCCAGAGAAAACAACAAAAGACTAGAGTACATTAATTACGAAAAAGGAAATCCCGTTGGAATTTGGACACAGTGGGGAAGAGATAGCGAAAACAGAATCAGAAAATCAGGGGAAATAATATTTGAAAACGGCTCAGGAAGATGGAGAGAGTGGGACCTCAACACCCGAGCTGTGACCAGGGCGGGCGACTACGAGAGCTGGAAAAAAGTTAATACGTGGAAAAGCTGGGACGCTAACGAGGTTTTGGTAAGCGAAGGAGAGTATGTTGATGGTAAAAAAGAAGGAAAGTGGACCTGGTACGAAAAGGGAGAAGACAAAGGCTGGGAAGAAAACTATGTTGCTGGAACGTTAGAGGGAAAATTTTATAACCTTTCTCCCCACGCAGATCTTCGCGGAAAAGGAACGTATAATAACGGCGTTCAAACAGGAGACTGGGAAGAATACTATACCGCAACCAACGGCTCTTTAGAAAGAAAACAAAGCGGAGCATATGAGTTTGGAAAAAAAGTAGGCCTTTGGTCACACTACAACAAAAACGGAAGAAGAACCGGAGAAGGAAAATATAAAAACGACATTAAACAAGGAGAGTGGACAGAAGGTCCAGACATAGATTTTGCAGGTCGCTTTCACGGGGTTGGACCATATTTAGATGGCAAAAAAAACGGGGAATGGAACTACATTGCTCCAAGAAACAACCCAGTAGTAAAAGGATTTTTTGATGGGGGAGAGCCCTCTGGCGATTGGGAAGTTCAGTATAATAAAAAGAAATACAAAGGAACCTTTCAAGACCTGAAAAAAAGGGTTCCAAAGCTAAACGAATATAAATTTTAAATAAAAGGGAAAGACAGAAGTGAAAAAACCCCTAATAGGGATTAACCCCTATCACATAGAAAGAAGCGGGTCTTTCTGGAACGCAACCAAGGAAGACTACTATTTAACCGTTTGGAACTCAGGAGGGTGTCCTGTTACCTTAAACCACCCACACAAACAAGAACAGGTTTCAAGCGCCGTTGAACATATTCATGGCCTTTTAATGGTTGGTGGCCCAGACATTCCTGCTGAAGTTTATGGAAGCACAAAACCGGAGTTAATAGACGAAGACCAAATGTCAAAGGAGAGAGAGTCTTTTGATAGAGAGGTTTTTTTAGAAACGCTAAAACAGGGCAAAAAGGTTTTGGCAATTTGTGCGGGCCTACAACACATTAATGTTGTTTTTGGGGGAACGCTTATCGAAGACATTCCAACGCTAGTTCCTAGCGCCGTAGACCACGGCACATTTAATGGAGAGCACAGCACCCATGAAGTAAGCATAAAAAAAGAAAGCAAACTTTTTGATATTCTTGGGTCCGAAAAAGCTTCTGTTGCCAGCACCCACCACCAGTGTGTGGGCAAGCTTGGTAAGAACATAGTTCCTGTTGCACACTCCTTGGACGGTGTTGTTGAGGCAATTGAAATTGAGAATCAAAAAAATTTTATTGGGGTTCAGTGGCATCCAGAGTTAGCTAAGCACAGCAAAGAAACAAAAAAGCTTTTTTCTTGGCTCTTGGGCTAGCGACTATACCCGCTTCTCCTGTTGTCGCCAAAGGCTGAAGCCTCCCCCGCTGCATTTACTCCGCCGAAATACATATTTTTTTCTTCCCAAGAAACAACGTTTTTTGTTTTAAAGCCTGAAAAAGTTGAGCTCCCACCAAACGGCTCATGGTGAAGAACGTTTTCCTCTATGTGTATGCGCGGGCTTTCAATAGCAGAAGCAAGATCCATTTTATTGTTAATCAGGTTTGATAGAGTACACAAAATGGCAGAAATAATTCTACTGCTTCCCGCAGACCCAAGCGCAACAACAGGCTTCTGCTCCCTAAAAAGAACCGTAGGGGCAATGTTGCTAGGAATTCTGCTCTGCTTTTTCCACGCATGAAAACCTTCCGGGTTCAGGTGTTCTTCTCCCAACATGTTGTTTGGCATAATTCCTGTTCCAGGAACCGTTCTGCCGCTACCACACCCGTTTGTGGTTGTTACAGAAACAACATTGTTTTCTTTGTCCACAATGCTTAAGTGCGTTGTTGACCCAAGCCTGCCAGCCGTCCGACTGTTTTTTTTGTTTGCTGCAAGCAAGGCTTTTTCAAGCTCAAGGGGCCCCACTTCCTCCCTTTCGGCAAGCACGTCCAGCCCAGCAAGAATTGCCTGCCCACCCGTGGACGGAGCAGGGTTTGTAAATATTTTGTGTTGCTTGTATTCTTTTGAAAGAGGCGTTCTCTCTTTTACTTCATAGTTTTGCAGGTCTGAAAGCCCAATTATTCCGCCCTGCGAAAAAGCTTCGTGAAAAAGAGGACAAACCTCGTTTTTATAAAAAGACTGTGGGTCTTCGTGCAAAAAGGAGCTCAAAAAAGAAGAAAGTTTTTTATTGTAAAACTTGTCACCATACCTTAAAAACCTCCCGTCCTTTGAAAACAGGTTTTTTATTTCTTTGGAGCCCGAAATAACGGGACGTAAAACCCGCGTTAAATATTCTTGGTTTTTAGAAACTTTTGACCCGTTTTTTCCTGCCTCAACAGCCTGTTCAACCAAAACCCTAAAAGGAAGGACCCCAAGCTTTTTGTGTATATGAATTAGTCCAGGTAGAACACCAGGAATTCCAACAGCCCCCCACCCTACATGAAAAGACTGTTTTGTATCTCCAAAGTCCGCAATAATTTTTTCAAAATCTGAAACCCTTTCTTTTTCTATTCTTGGAGTTTCTACAAAAAAGTCAAACAAAATCGGAACACCATTATTTTTGCATGCAAGCATCGCACCGCCTCCAGCAGCGCCTGTATAAAGGTATTCACAAACAAAGGAAGAAAAAACCCCTGCAACAGCAGCATCAAACGCGTTTCCACCGTCTTTTAGAATGTTTCGTGCAGAATCAACAGTTTCTTTGTGTCCCCCTGCTATTTTACCAACAGTATCCATGTTTTTGTCTTTCTCTTTATTAAAATAGGTTATAAAATCAGCATTAGCACCAACAAATTTATGTCCATATTTCAAATATTAACATCTTCAATTGGAAGAAAAGTTTTAATGGCAGTTACGGGTCTTTTGCTGTCTTTTTTTATGGTCTTCCACCTTTTTGGAAACCTTTTTTTATTTGTTGGAGAAGAAGCGTTTAACAGCTATGTTGCTAAGCTAAGGGGGCCAATAATCATATATTTTGTGAGAATTGCAGAATTCTTTTTGTTGCTCTTTGTTGTTAGTCATGCATATACGGGAGCCTTGTTGTGGTATAAAAATAGACAGGCAAAAGAAAAAGAAGCGTCCTATAGCAAAGAAAATACTCCCCGACCTTCCAGGAACGCAGCTTTTACAGGAAGCATTGTTTTTATTTTTTTAGTAACACACTGGTCTACATTTTGGTACAGGTTTAATTTTGAAAGCGTCGAATCTTATTATCAGGTTGTTTTGGGAAATGAGGTTGGTTTTGGAAATCCAGCCTTTTCTGTTTTTTATATTGTTGCAATTGCGCTACTAGGATACCACCTAAAACATGGTTTTGTTTCTGCAGGACAAACTCTTGGCATCAAAGGAACCCAGTACGAAAAAACCTACCTATCAATAGCGTCTATTTTTTGGTTTTGGGTTCCGCTTGGCTTTATTTCAATCCCTTTTTGGTTTGGGTTTGTTTATAATCCGGTAACGCTACCATGAGCGAACCTGTTTTAGCCGCCAGAACCCCATCAGGGGCCCTTCACACGTGTTGGTCAAACCACAAAGAAAGCCTGGGGACTCTTTCGGGCGAAGAAGCAAACAGATACAAAATTATTATAATTGGAACAGGTCTTGCGGGAGCTTCTGCAGCTGCAACGCTTGCCGAAAAAGGGTTTAATGTCGATGCCTTTTCTTATCACGAATCTCCAAGAAGAGCACACAGCATTGCTGCCCAAGGAGGCATTAATGCTTCAAAAAACTATAAAAACGACGGAGATAGCACAATGCGTCTTTTTTATGACACCATAAAAGGTGGAGACTTTAGGTCTAGGGAAGAAAACGTTTATAGGCTCGCAGAAATAAGCGCAAACATTATTGATCAGTGTGTTGCACAGGGCGTTCCTTTTGCCAGAGAATATGGAGGGCTTCTAGACAACAGGTCTTTTGGAGGAGTGCAGGTTTCTCGTACGTTTTATGCAAGAGGCCAAACAGGACAACAGCTTCTTCTTGGAGCCTACTCCGCCTTAAGCAGACAGCTTAGCAAAGGAAAAGTGCGTTTTTTTCCAAGGCACGACATGTTAGACGTTGTTGTGGTTGGCGGAAAAGCCAAAGGGGTTGTTACTAGAAACCTTTTAAGCGGAGAGGTTAGTTCCCACTATGCCGATGCGGTTATTTTGGCAACAGGAGGCTATTCAAATGTATATTATTTATCTACGAACGCGATGGCAAGCAACGTTACTGCAAACTGGAGGGCCCACAGAAGAGGGGCGCTGTTTGCAAACCCAAGCTTTACACAGATTCACCCCACATGCATTCCTGTAAAAAACAGTTTCCAATCAAAGCTTACCCTGATGAGCGAAAGCCTAAGAAATGACGGAAGGGTGTGGGTTCCAAAAAAGAAAAATGACCCAAGAAAACCAAATGAAATACCAGAAAACGAAAGAGACTATTATTTAGAAAGGATTTACCCGGCATTTGGAAACCTGGTTCCTAGAGACGTTGCAAGCCGAAGAGCAAAAGAAGTTTGTGACAATGGGCAGGGGGTTGGCCAAACCGGCGTTGCTGTATACCTAGATTTTAAGCACGTTATTAAAGAAAAAGGAAAAGAGTTTGTTGAAGAAAAATATGGAAACCTATTTGATATGTATCAGAAAATAACCGATGAAAACCCATACAACGTCCCAATGAAAATTTATCCAGCCGTTCACTATACAATGGGAGGGCTTTGGGTCGACTATAACTTGATGACAACCATTCCCGGCCTGTTTTCAATAGGGGAAAGCAACTTTTCTGATCACGGTGCAAACCGCCTAGGAGCAAGCGCATTGATGCAGGGGCTTGCAGATGGCTATTTTATTGTTCCACACACAATAATGGACTATCTTTCGCATGAACCCCCCACCTCTTTGAACAAGACAAACCAAGATTTTTTCAAAAATGCGGCGTACAAAACAACCGA
>LULG01000293.1_pt1 | contig 14074 bp, 19 predicted proteins | sample 728211 | NCBI WGS metagenome assembly LULG01 (sample SAMN03860295, study PRJNA289734) | marine metagenome | biome: seawater column; feature: ocean; material: water; isolation source: Red Sea water column Station 169 - depth 200m | place: Saudi Arabia: Red Sea | collected 2011-10-15 | depth 200 m | reverse complement strand
ATCGTGAAGAAAAGACAATCCCGTCACGCCTCTTACGAAAGTTTAAGAGTTTTGGGTGTTGATTCGTAATACTAGTTTAATTAACTTAATGCGTGGTTATACAGAAATGCCGACGAAACCACCGCCCAAAAAACAGAAAGGAAGAAGATGAGTGATGTATATTTAGGTGAAGATCATTATAAGAATATCGCGGTCACAGAAATAAATGAAGCGATTAATTTTTGCATGACTAATAATTTATCAAAAGATAAAATTAAAAAAATTGAAAAGGCATTAGATTATTTATGTTCTGGTGTTTTGTATGATAGTGAGATTTTAGAAAATGAACATAGTATAATTTTATGAGATATATTACCAGTTCCGAGTACTTTACCAGGTACGAAGAGAACATCGTTATTTTTTGTAACCTGATTTATTCTTGTCAAGTTTACAACTCGCCTTGACGATGGTTTTAAAGCAAGATCTGCCAGCCTAGACCATATAGGCGCTTCATTTTTCTTTGAGGCTTGTTTAAGATCCTTGATCATGTGAAAAACTATTTGGTTAACCAATAGATTAATGCGCTTTCTAACCCAAATATAACAGTATGACTATTATTCTTTCAAGTTAACAAGAATTTCTTTGAACTGTTCTAGTCTTTTAGAAAGTTCTTCAATTCCAGCTAGAATTATCTGCTTTGGTTCAAGAGAACCAGTAGTTTCAACAGTTAAAATGTACTCATCGTCTTTGTCAGTATTTGTAAGTGTTGATATATTTGCTGAATTCCATTTGGCATGTTCCGTTCCCCTACCAAGTCGTGCATATGCTTCAAGTTTAATGCGTTGTCCAGGAGCTAAATATGCAATAGGGATTTGATTAGAAATTGGTTTTACAACTTGATCCTTTGATTCAAGTTCTGCAGATGTAACCATTATTGTATTTTCTGCAGCCTCTGAATCAAGAACTAACATCACTCTGGAATCCGATTCATCTAATCCATTAAGTTCTGTTTTGAGAGGAATCATACCCAATGTATGGGTTAAACCCTCATCTGGTAAAACAGACGAATTTGTTATTATATCTACAGTATCTATGGCAAAAACTGGAACACCATTAAGACAAATTCTTCTTAGTGCATTAGCATGATGTAGTGAAATACCTTTAAGCTTGATGGAAATTTTGTTATCTTCTTTAGTAAGAATCTGAATAGAGGGCAAACTTATTAAAAAAATTCTAAAATCCAAATAAAAATCTAGCTGGGATATCTATAGATTAATATCAATTCTGGTAGTAGCAGTACCATGTCAGATAAATTAACAGTAGTAAAATACTCTTTTGAAGGCGAAAAATTTGAGATATTGGTTAAACCTGATCCAGCACTTGACTATAAACTTGGAAAAATAAAAGATATTAGTTCCGTTCTAGTTTCTGATGAAATATATCAGAATTCAGGTAAGGGTACTAGAGCATCGTCTGAAAAATTACAAAAGGCATTCAAAACAGAGGATGCCCTGATTATCGCAGAAAAAATATTACAGAAGGGAGATCTTAATTTAACAACTGAGCAGCGCCGCAAGATGACTGCAGAAAAACGAAAACAGTTAATCACATTTATTGCAAAGACATTTGTTGATCCGCGTTCTCATTTACCTCACCCACCTCTAAGAATTGAACAGGCTATGAGTGATGCTCGCACAAGTATTGATCCTTTCAAAAGTGTTGAGGAACAAGTCAAAGACATTGTGGAGGGTCTACGTTCTATTATTCCATTAAAATCAGAAAATCTTTTGTTAGGAATTTCTGTTCCTGCTCAATATGTAGCAAAGTCTTATTCTGTACTAAAGTCAATAGGCATTTTGAAAAAAGAAGATTGGCAGACAGATGGATCTTTGAAAGCAATACTAGAAATACCAGCCGCAGCAAGACCAAACATGATAGATAGATTAGGCGCAATAACAAAAGGCACTGCATTTGTTGAGGTTTTAAAATGAGTGAAAGCCAATTTGTTCTTCCAGGTGATGTTATTGTTACAGGTGATTATAGACCGGAACAAAATGTTATACTTGATGGCGACAGACTAATGTCTACAGCAGTTGGATTTTCCGAAATAGAAGACAACTTGGTTACTGTAACTCCTTTGACTGGATTATACACTCCAAAAACTGATGATTTAGTTATTGGCAAAATTGTATCACATAATGCATTATCATGGGAAGTTGACATAAATTCTTACTATTCTGGTATTCTCACAGCATTTGACATATTTGGAAAAGATTATTCGGCATCTAGGGATGATCTTTCTTTAAAATTAAACACATGTGATGTTATTTTGGCTAGAATTGCAAACGTAGGTTCTAGAGATCCTTTACTCACTATTATTGGTGAGAATCTGGGAAAGATTGATTCTGGAGAATTGGTCAAAATCTCGCCCACTAAAATCCCTCGTCTTCTTGGAAAACACAAATCTATGATACAAAGCATCGAAGAATCTACTAATGTAACCATTACGGTTGGTCAAAACGGTTTTATTATTTTAAAATGTGATGATTCTGCAGGTTTACAAAAAGCTATTGCATCTATCAAAATGATTGGTATGACACATGATGATGCTACTCTTGAAGAAAAAGTTCAAAATATTTTAGATGGAAACAATTGAAAAAATTCGAATCTAAAAAGCGGCATGTTCTCCCAGGTGATTTTATTACCACTGCACCACTTAGGTTACGGGATAATGTCGTATTAGAAGGAAAACGAGTTATTGCAACGTCTATAGGATTATCTGATGTTTCTGCTGACAGTGTCAGAGTAATTCCACTAACCGGTGTATACCTGCCAAAAATAGATGACTTGGTAATAGGTACGATTCAATATATTTTTGGTAATTCTTGGTTTGCAGATATTAATTCATGTTATCAGGGAATGCTTTTGGGTCAGGACGTATTTGGAAGAGGTTCATATCCTACCACAAGTGAAATGAAAGAGAGACTTGATAATGGTGACATTATCTATGCAAAAATTGCAAATTCTGATAGACAGCGTGAACCTTTGATTTCAATTGCAGACCAAAGTTTGGGAAAGATTGATTCTGGAGAATTGGTCAAAATCTCACCCACTAAAATCCCTCGTCTTATTGGAAAACACGGATCTATGATACAAAGCATCGAAGCATCTACTAATGCAACCATTACGGTTGGCCAAAATGGCTTAATTGTTGTGTCCTGTGACGAAACAAATGGATTATTAAAGGCACTTGCGGCAATTCGGATGGTTGATGAGCAAGCACATCTTGTTAATTTGACTGATAAAGTGAAAAAAATGTTAGAATCTGATGGTGTATAATTAATGGGCGGAAGAGAAGCTAATGTAGTATTACTTGACGAAAATGGAATTCGTTCTGATGGACGTAAGGTAAATGAAACAAGAAAGGTTACCATAAAAGCCGGAGTATTAAAAAACGCTAGTGGTTCCGCGTATATTGAATTTGGTGGAAATAAAATACTTGCTGGTGTTTTTGGTCCTAGAGATGTTCATCCAAAACACATGTCAAATCCCGACACGGGAATTTTAAGAGTTAGATATCATATGGAGCCTTTTTCTGTAGGTGAAAGAAAAAAACCGGCTCCGTCACGACGAGAAATAGAGATCAGTAAAGTTATCAAAGAAGCGTTAGAGCCTGCCGTAATGCTTGAGAAATTCCCTAGAACTGCAGTTGACGTGTTTCTTGAAGTACTGCAGGCAGATGGCGGAACAAGATGTGCTGCGTTAGATGCAGCATCAGTTGCATTAGCAGATGCAGGAATTCCAATGAGGGATTTAGTGTGTGCGTGTGCTTCAGGAAAGGCTGCTGACGCTTTAATTCTTGATGTTAATAATGAAGAAGACCAAGCTGGACAAGCAGATATGCCAATAGGTTATATGCCAAACTTGGGAAAAATCACACTCTTACAATTAGATGGTGTCCTTACTGCGGATGAATACAAAAAATGTATAGAATTAGGCTTAGAAGGTTGTAAACAGGTATATGAAATACAGAAAAACGCATTGCGTGAAAAATATTTTTCGAGTGGTGATAAGGACTAATGGCAAACCTTTCAATCATAGACAAACTCAAAAGATCTAAAATTCTAGATTTACTACAAGAAGGAAAAAGAATTGATGATCGTGCACTAGACGAACCTAGACCTTTGGTTATTGATATTGGAGTTATACCACATGCTAATGGCTCTGCACGGGTTAGATTGGGTGATACAGAAATTGTATCGGGAATCAAAGTTCAGCCTGATAGACCTTTTCCTGATATGGGTGACAAGGGGATCTTTATGTGTACAGCAGAAATTCTTCCATTAGCTCATCCAAGTGCAGAAACCGGTCCTCCTCAACCAGATGTGATAGAGTTAGCAAGAGTGGTTGATAGGGGAATACGCGAAAGCGGTATGATTGATCTATCACAGTTTGTTTTAGAGAAAGACAAATCTGTCATTGGTTTATTCGCTGATAGTGTAGTAACTGATCATGATGGTAATCTGTTTGATGCATGTTCATATGCTGCGGTTGCTGCAATTATTACATCAAAGATCCCAAAATGGGAAATGAAAGATGATATGCCTGTTTTAATAGAGAATCAAGAATCGGATGCACCAATTACCACCATTCCAATATCTGTTACAATGGGACGAATTGGTGAATTCATAATTGTAGATCCAAATATTGATGAATGGGAATGTCTTGATGCTAGAATAACAATTACTACAAACTCTGATGGAAATATTGTAGCGCTTCAAAAGGGTGGAAGTGATGGATTTACGTTTGAGCAACTCGTTAAATGCTCTGAATTATCCATCGCAGTTGGAGATACGGCATAAAACCGAGAAAAAAATACAGTTGGGTCCACGAAATTCTAAAATCTAAAAGAAAATGTCCTGAGTGTGGCTCCACACAATTTGGCAGACAGGCTGTAGGCATATGGAGTTGTAAAAAGTGTGAGTTTAAGATAGCGGGTTTTGCCTATGACGTCAAGATTTAATGCCAAAATTGAAGTAGATGCAGAAGAAAAAACAAATGCAGTTTTTGATTCAGTTAATATTGATAACAAATTCTATCCCGAAAATCCAACCAAAACAGAGATGTTTTGTGACGATAAAATTACAATACTAATTGAATCTGACCAATTGGCACAAATGCGTGCAAATCTTAACTCCTCAATTCGTCTTATTCAGACAAGCTATGACTCGATTGAATCAGTAGATATATAATTAAAATGATTTTTTAATCGTCATATGTCTTCCAATCCACAAATTCCTCCTTTAGTGCAAGAACATCTAGCAAGATTGCAGCAAACACAACAGAACTTTCAATCAATTATGATGCAAAAACAACAGTTAGAATCAGAAAAACTTGAAACAGAAAAAGCACTAGAGGAATTGAAAAAGGCAAGTGACGATGAATCCGTTTTCAAACATGCTGGAACCATCATGATAAAATCTAACAAAAAGGATCTTATTGACGAACTTGAAGAACAGGTGGAACTGGCAAAAACTAAAGCTTCCCTTTTGGTTAAACAAGAAGAGAGATTGAAAACTACTCTAAAAGAACAGGAAACGAAAATTCAGGAAATGATGAAAAATCCCTCTACAAACACTAAACCACCAAAATAACAACTTTCCAAGAAAATATTAATCAAAAAACATATCATTTTTTGTGAATTTAAAGAATCTGCGTATAGTAGTAGATGAAAGAGAAAAAAAAAGTGGTATACCAGACCTTTTAAAGGGAATCGGTATCAATTTGGAAATAAAAACACTACCAATTGGTGATTACATTGTTGCACCTGAAACTGTAATTGAGAGAAAAACAATTTCTGATTTAGTCTCATCAATCTTTGACGGCCGTTTATTTGATCAATGTAATAGATTGAAAGAACATTATCAATTTCCAATTTTACTAATTGAAGGAAATATAGACGAAGTAGAAGAATTGACAGAAAATTCACTTGTATTTTATGGCGCAATTTCATCTATTGCACTTGATTTCAAAATTCCAGTAATTCATACACCTAACGCTTCTCATACAGCCAAGTTGTTGATGTCTATGTGCTCAAGAAAGGATGCAAGTAAGGGTCCATTTATTAAAAAAATTAGAAAATCAAATGATGTGCAAAAACAACAACTTTCCATATTGTGTAGTTTACCTGGCGTAGGAGAAAAAACTGCCATACGTATGCTGGAAAGGTTTGGAACACCTTTGAGGGTGTTAAGCTCATCAACTACAGAACTTTCCAAGGTTGGTGGTCTTGGTGAAGCTCGTGCTAAAAATATAAAAAAAGTATTACAAACACAAAGTAAGCATTTGAAAAAAACTAGTCAGAAAACACTTCGTGACGTATGAATTAATTCTTCATTGGTTTTCTTTTTAATCTATTTCCACACCTAGGACATTCTGTAACTTTAGAAAAATCTGTTTTACATCCCGGGCAATAATACTTCCAAATTATAACATTTTTTATACCACTTGTCATTACAGGAATAACTTTTATGTTAAGATTTTTTGCCACATTAGAAATAGCAAAATCATCAGTCACAAGTTCAGCCTTAAGTTGAAGACTTAGAGCTATAGTGGATACATCTTCATCGGAAAGGTTGGAAAAATCACCTGATTTTTTTGCAGCATTATTAGCGGTAATAATAAATCGATGCTCAGGATCAGAAATCATTAACCTTTTCGTTTCAATTAAAATCTGAACTGCATCATGATCTTTTTTGATGTGTTCAATTTCATTATAGACGAGAGACGTGATATAGCTTGGTTCATTTGAACTAAATGGAATTCCTGCATAAAATGCACTAGAATCTAAAACCCTAAAAGCCAAGCTTAGTCATCTGTCTCAGACCTTTCTTTTTTAGCCTGACAAAAACTGCTTGTTTTTTGTATTTTTCTATAGTTATTATCTCACCAAAGCCAGCTGATTTGATTACTTGAGCATCCATGGCTATATTACAATCATGTGAACATCTTATCTCCACCTTTTCGTCAGGAACAACTATGGATGGAAGTCTGTGAACTGGAGCAACTGGTGTTATAATTAATACATCCAAACTTTCATGCAGTATTGGTCCACCAATTGATAAAGAATGACCAGTTGAACCACTTGGTGTTGAAATCATAACGCCATCCATCCTTTGTTTTACTATATCATTTTGAAATTTTATTTCAAATTCAGCAGTTTTAGTCAAATTTTTTCTATTAACATATATCTCGTTTAATGCAGGCTGGAACTGTTTACCGTTACAAGAAGCAACAACCCTTGTTCTTTTGTCAAGCCAAACTTCATTTTTCTTTATGTGTTGTATAGCGTTATCAATTTCATCCAAATTTATTTCTGAAAAAATTCCTCTATTACCACCAACATTTATTGTTAGAAGTGGTGTCTCATTTTCAAGATTTCTAAACGCTCTAAGAGTAGTCCCGTCTCCACCAAATGTTATTACAAGATCAAGTTTTATCTCCCTTAAATCTTCTAAAGAGTTTACTGTTTTTGCTCCATCAACTAGTACTGGTGAAACAGTGTAAACTTTGAATTTTTGTTTTAATAGCTTTATTGCTATTCCTTTTACTGCCTTTTCAGCTTTTTTTGAGCCAAGTTTACTAACAATGGCGATTTTGTCAACTTTCAAGCCGATTCCGTTTGCAAACGCTTCTTAAAAATTTAGTTTATTATTTACTCATGAATTCTAGGAACAAAGATTTTTATCTATTTTATACTATACCTAAATCATGTCATTGCTTCTTAAAGATAGAGTATACACAATGCAGGCTCCAACTGCTAAACGGGGAATTTACCCAATGCATGGTTACAAGCTCGGTTTGTATAGAATGCCAATCAAACTTGAGGATCCAGCTGAGATAAAGTCTATTCTTGAAGGAATGAAAAAGACGTTTGTGATGGATAAATATGCTGACAGGATATATGCAACATACAATTGGATTGAAGAAAATATACCGGATCCAGATGCTGATGGATATGAATACGTAAATCTTAGTGTCACTGTTGAAATTGTAACGGGTGAAGTAATTGATGCCATTTATCAGATTTATCCGGTTGAAAAATTTAGTGCGCCTCAATGGGTACAAAACTATAGAAAAAAGGCTGACCACTTTGCAAAAATGATAATTGACACACTTCTTAGAAATACTATACTTTCTGACAAGATGGTTGAATATCTTATGAAATCAGAAAATATGTCAGAAGCACAAGCACTAACAAAATTGGAGGAATTAACTCCTCTGGCACAAATAGTATTAGATGCCAAACCAATAGCCAAAATTGAAAAGCCAAAACCAGCAGTTGAAGGTAAAAAACAAGTAATCACGAGGGACGGAGAGGAGGCGGTTCCAGGACCAATTGATATTGAATTCAAAGATAAGATGGACATATCCGCGCCATTCAAAACAAAGACTGGAAATGAGGTTAAGACTTGGGGAAGAGTTGGAGTAGATAACAAAGTTATGGGTGTTTGGGGAGAGTTTTGTGCTGTTGACTTTGATATTTGTATTGGAGATGGGGCTTGTATCGATGCATGCCCTGTAGCAGTTTACGAATTCTTTGACTTTCCGGGAAATGCTGGATCTACAAAAAAACCACTCCAGATTAACGAACCAGACTGCATATTCTGTCTAGCATGTGAGGGTGTTTGTCCACCACAGGCGATTAAGATTTATCCACAATAGCTACAACCAGTGATAAATTTCATAACTGTTAATATTGTATAATATTTTGATAGTATTGTAGATGGAACCTATAGCACCAAATCCCTTCACTGGATTTGTTTTTTATATTTTCATAGCTTGCGCGATTATCATAATTTCTTATACATGTAATTTTTATTATTTGGCATTTCTTTCAGGACGAAGAAAAGAAAATCAGGACACATTATCAATAGGTGAGCCAACTGTTACAATTCATCTTCCAATATATAATGAAAAGTATGTTGCAAGTCGTCTGATAAACTCTGTCTGTGATCTAGACTATCCAAAGCAAAAGATGCGTATCATGATCCTGGATGATTCTGATGATAACACTACAGAGCAAGTAGCAGAACTTGTCAAAAATTACAAGGGCAAAGGCTTTGATATATCCCACATTAGACGTGGAACAAGACAGGGTTACAAGGCTGGGGCACTAAAGTACGCGATGAAATATACTAAAAGTGAGTTTGTCGCAATTTTTGATGCAGACTTTATTCCACCAACATGGTATCTGAAGAGAGCAATACCTTATTTTGCAAAACCAAACATTGGGCTTGTCCAATGTAGATGGGGACATGTTAACGAAAATTATTCTGCTTTGACTCAGGCGCAGGCACTGAGCCTAGATTTCCATTTCTTAGTTGAGCAGAAGGCAAAAAGTAACTCACGTATGTTTATGAATTTTAACGGTACTGCGGGAATTTGGCGTAAGGAATGCATTGATGATTCAGGAGGATGGCACACTGCAACTCTAGTGGAAGACTTGGATTTGAGTTATAGAGCACAAATGAAGGGTTGGAAATGCCTTTTCATACCAGACATAGTTGTTAATGCAGAACTACCTGTACAGATGAATGGTGCCAAGAGGCAGCAGTTCAGATGGGCCAAGGGCTCGATTCAATGCGCAATAAAACTTCTTGGCGGTATTTTAGTAAAACGAAAAATTGCAATTGATGCAAAACTTCAGGCTTTTGTCCAACTAACTCGTCACATCGTTTTTCCATTAATGTTAATTCAATTTCTTGCACTTCCAATTCTTTTAGCATCTAATGTGAATCTCTATATTGTTAGTTTCCTTCCAGTGGTAACGCTCGCAACATACCTTGCCATGGGACCAGGAGCTTATCTTTTCATAATTCATAACATGTATGATAAAAATCGGAAGGAAAAAGCAATAGCCATGCCTTATCTGATAATTTATTCCATGGGAATGGCGGTAAACAACACCATAGCTGTAATAGACGCTATGGTGGGAAAGAAGAGCGAATTTCTGCGAACTCCAAAATACGGCATTGTTAAAAATACTGATGATTGGAGAGAAAAGGCATACAATCTGCCATTTTCTAAGACTACACTGCTAGAGCTTTTCTTTGGAATTTATGGAATTATGGCAATTTTCATTGCAATTTATTCAAGAGATCCTATATGGATTCCCATTATCGCCCTGCAGACAATGGGATTCCTGTACATTGCTTGCTTGAGCTTCTCGCATACAAGATTTAAAAGAGGTAGTTCAAAAATTGACTATACAAAAACAAAAGAGGAAAAGATGGCTGACATTACACATAAACTTGCAGTTGCTGGTATAGTTGCAGTCATATGCTTTGGCGCATACATGGCATTTTCTGGGTATCAAAATGATGTTTATCCTATGGATCTATCAATAGGACTGTTTGATAGAATTATGGCATCTTCTGAACCAAGAACCATAATGGCTGATATTAACGCAATCAAAGGGTATCTTCCTGCTGAGGGAAACCCAGTTTGGATATTTCCTACTGATACTACCAATTTTACCAGAATACAGGCTGACTTGAACGTAATGCTTGCTAGCGCAGAAAAAATATCTGCTGTTCCCAGGGACAGTTCTGCATTTCACACAGGAATGATGGATGTCAGTCTTAGGGCAGAGATACTTCAGAAGCAAATGATGGACATGGTGCCATACATGTATGCAAGCGTTTCAAACATTCTTTTTGCCTCTATATGGATCGCAGTAATTATTGGAATATTTGCTATCCTTAAAAGGAAAAAACAGAGTTTAGAGGCTTTTGATAAATCAGAAGGAGTCTAGGGTAATTCTAATTCATTTTTGATTTTATCAACCGCTTTAATACCAAAGATATCCCTAACTTGTTGTGTCCTTATTGATTCCTTTAGTAAATTTTTCCCCAAAGAATCTAATAACATCTCAAGCAAATCATCGAATCTAATTTCCCACCTATCAGCACAATCAAAAATGGTGCCTATGGCCCACTGCCTAACTTCATTAGGCAGTGGGATTTTCTTTTCTGATTCGATTGATATCTTATCAAAAAGATTAACAATTTCTGCTGTTTGCTCTGCCATTTTTTCAATATCTTCTAACGAGCCATATTTTGATTCAGCCAGCATACGTATGTTCGATTGATATTCTGATAATTTCAATAGTCCAATAACTTCGTTTGATGTTGTAATTGATGCCTTATTCGTAGTATTTCTAATTTTTTGTAACTCCTGAATTATTGAATCGGCTTTTTTATGGAATTCTGCAGAAGATGCCTCTGTTCTATTTATCATCTCTGATATACCTGAAATTTTTTCTAATAATTCATCCTCATTGTCACCTACATATTCTCTAAGCGTTACAAACTCGGCTTTTATGTTCTCAAGATTTTTTATCAGTGAAGAATAGTTCGGAGTGTTATCATTATTTGTTTTTGGTGGCACTATATCTTAATCTGCTTTCGTATTGTTAAAAAGGTCGCTAAAATAAAATAAAAGAATTAGGCTTTACTGATTGACAATTTCTGGCTCATGTAATATTTCGTGAAATGTTTTCTCAGCCAAGCCATTCATGTTCTCCACAAAATTTTTTGTGCAGTATTCACATTGTATCATGTATTACGGTATGGTACCGTACTATTAATAACAACGGTAATTTTACAATTACCACTCAAGTTTGGATAACATTGAAAAGATTGAACTTTTGTAGCGATCACTTTTAACACGCGGATGTGTATTTAATAGGTGAAAGATTTTTTTTTACAAATACAGTCACAGGATAATGTTCAATCTTCCCTGAGTCAAAACATTTCTTCATTTGTTGAAAGGGTTAACCCTTTGCAGCTTCCCCACGAAACTTTTGTAACTGATCTTGCAATCATTATGATCTTAGCAGCAATAGTAACACTTGCATTTTTTAAAATTCGACAGCCTTTGATTATAGGGTATCTGTTTGCCGGAATGTTGATAGGTCCTCTTTCTCCATTATGGACATCCATCCTACCACAAAATGGAAGTTCGGGTCCGGTTGCAGGAATTGGTATTCTGTCCGACATATCTGCATTGAATCTTTTTGCTGACATAGGTATCATCCTATTGCTTTTTGTTATAGGCATTGAATTTCCGTTTGCAAAAATTCGTTCAATTGGTAGAGTAGCGATGGGAGCTGGTACACTGGGCCTATTTGTTACATTAGGTGTAGTTTTTCTGGTAGCATCTGCTTTAGGTCTAAACTTTATGGATTCGTTGTTTATCGCAGCGGCATTATCAATTAGCAGTACAGCTGTAATTGTTAAAATTCTACAGGATTCTGGGAAGATAAAAAAAGAGTCCTCAATACTTGTTTTAGGAATTTTAATTGTTGAAGACGTTATTGCTGTTATTCTAATTGCATCTCTTGAATCAATTGCTTTAGCCGGGACTGTTTCCATCGAAGGTGTAATTTTAGTTGCAGTAGTAGCGGCTGGACTTATTGTTGGAACATTTACTATTGGAAGACGAGTTATTCCTCCTTTAGTTGATAAGGTTGCAAGCGCGCAAAATAGAGAGATTTTATTGCTTAGTGTTCTTGGTGTTTGCTTTGGATATGCACTTTTAGCAAACGTGGTAGGACTTTCTGTAGCCATAGGTGCATTTTTGGCAGGTGTTTTAGTGGCAGAATCCAAGTCTGCTGAAGTTTCAAAAATTCTGTCTAGCCCTATAAAGGACATGTTTGTTGCTATTTTCTTTGTATCGGTTGGCGCACTGATGGATATAACACAATTAGAAAGTTACATTTTCATCGCAATTGCATTAATCGCAGTTACTACCGCAATGAAGTTTGGTGGAAATCTTCTTGGAAATACGGCATTTAGGTTGGAAAAAGGTAAATCATTACGTTCAGCCTTTGCATTATCTGCACCACGAGGTGAATTTTCAATTGTTATAGTAAAAGTGGGAGTGGATATGGGCGTAGTTAGTGCATTTCTTTTCCCGTTAATTGGATTGATAACAATAATTACTGCGTTCATGTCACCCTTCCTTATTCGTCTGGGCGACAAAATAATTCCAAAACTTTCTAAATCTTAGAAAAATGACCAACGAAGAAATGGAAAAACTGCTTGCACGCGTATACAAGGAGATTGATATTTTTGATTTTAATGGAAAAAATGTGCCTAGGATCATATTAGATGATAGAAAATTTGACGATATAATGTCAAAAATTCAAGGCAAGCCTGTTTCTGTTAATACTAATCTCAACATATTACAGGATGGATTAGGCCATGTCTTTGTTGAAATCATGCTTGATTTTTCCTATGGAGAAATACATGAAGAATTCCTAGTTTACGCAAATGAATCACTTGAATTTTTTGAGTCTTTGGCGAATACAACTATGCTTGCTTTGTCTCCGCCAAATTATTCCGAAGTTAACCAAGACAAGATTTTCATGGTTCAGTTACCAAAGCCAGAGAAAGCCATAGAAGCAATAGATATAATAAAAAATGGATTGAGAAAAAAATCTAACTAAAGCAATGCAGTTGCCGGGATTTGAACCCGGGTCACTAACTTGGCAAGCTAGAATAATAACCAAACTATACTACAACTGCCTGATCGATAATTTTGCACAAGTCTATTAAAGCGTAATGATTTTTCATATTCTTTTTAACTATAATCAATCTAACCAAGTCATGGATGAAAAAATCCAAAAAGTTCTGGAAGAGAAAATACATGAATCTACAAGTAGAATAAATGAAATCACTTCACTTGTTAACTCATTGGGAAAAGCAAAAAATCCAGATGTATTTGGGCGTGGGATAATAATTGGAAGACTGTATAACTCATTTTATTACCAATCTAGAAGAATTTTAAAAAGGAATCCAACGGAGCAAGAATTTTCCGAGTTCATTCAATTACTAAAAGAGCATGAAAATGAATTAGAGATTTCTTTTTCTTAGTTTAGCGGAACAACTCGAATTGTTGGTGTTCCAGGTAGTTTTACACATGCTCCCTTTAGAGCCTTTTTAGCTGCTTCCAAATGTTCCTTTTTTACTTGTAGTTCCATTATACATTGCCCACTCTTTACACGTGCTGCTAGACTCACTGCCTTTCC
>LULG01000935.1_pt1 | contig 14080 bp, 21 predicted proteins | sample 728211 | NCBI WGS metagenome assembly LULG01 (sample SAMN03860295, study PRJNA289734) | marine metagenome | biome: seawater column; feature: ocean; material: water; isolation source: Red Sea water column Station 169 - depth 200m | place: Saudi Arabia: Red Sea | collected 2011-10-15 | depth 200 m | reverse complement strand
GCCTTAGATCCTTCAGTTAAGATGCCAACAGAGGACGAGTTAATGAAAATGCCAGTAGAGCACGAACCCAAGGAAAAAGACTCCGACAAGGACAAAGAAGACGTTTCAGACGCGGAAGATGCAGCTAAAATGTTTCCCTTTATGCTTAGGGTTACTTATCCAAAAGTTATTATCCTCCAAAGAGAGGCGGTTGATTAAGCCAAGGGATGCATACCAAGGGGGTGGAGGAACGCGGTGGAGCTTCGGCTCTGCCGCGTTTTTTTTTATTATTTGAGAAAATATGTGTATATAATAACAAGAGCTCATGAAAAATTTTGATAAAATGGAATTGGATTTTACTGACCAGATAAAAGCCATGCAAGAAGCCGAAGCGGGGTCACTTGATCGGGTTAGTAATTATATTTTTACTAATAAAGAGGCCGCCGCAGACAAAGCTAGAGAAATCGGATTTGTTGCAGATAATGGTAAATCTTTATTTCACGCGCTTCAATATAGAGATATGGTAGTTTTCATGCCCGGTAAAAATTCTAAGGATTTTCATCAATGGTTTTGGGACTCGCATTCTTCCGAGAAGTGAAATGATCCTTCCGCACGACGCAGATAAGTCGAGCAAACCGAAAGACGGCAAGGCATTCGCAGCCTTTATTATACTTTTCCTACTTGCATTAACTTTGGTAATAGTGTATATATAATATATGGGAGCGTACCGGATTCGATTTAGGACCTTACGCCAGATTGCAAGCAGAGGATAATGGTTGGCCTCTTTAAATACCCATTAACAACATATATGCCAATAGTAATATTGACATGGAGTTCGCCCCTTCTTTAGCTGAAGCTGACGAGATTCTCGCCAAGTTTGGCTACGTGGAGGAAGAAGAACTCCAGCTGGCAGCATAAGTTCTGCCCCGTCCTACTCTGGATGCTCGTTAAGGAGCTAGGGCGTCGACAGCGAGCAAAAAACTAGGAAGGGTGAGGAGTCTAGGATAAATAAAGTGCCTCCAAACTTTGTGTAGGCCGTTTGTCGGTAACCTGCCAAGCAAAGTATATAATACCGACTAAGCTTGTAGTATATTTGAGCCGATGGCTCTAAAGACGCGGGTTCGACTCCCGCCGCTTCCACCATTTTTCTTTTGACTTTTCGTTTTTTTGCTGATAAATTATTTACGTGAGTAAATGCTTAGTAACAGGAGGGTGCGGATTTATTGGCGGTCATATCGTCGATAAATTAGCGACACTTAATCACGAGGTAGTGGTTGTAGATAATTATTCAGCGGAGTGTAACGATAACTTCCATCATCATCCCAAGGCGGAATATCATAATGTTGATATTAATGATTATCATAATCTTTTACCCTGCTTTCAAGATGTGGAGTACGTTTTTCATTTAGCTGCGCAAGCCAGAATCATGGTGTGCATGGAGTCCCCGAAGGAGGCCGGGCGGACTAACTTTATGGGAACATTTAACGTGCTAGAGGCCTCCAGAATCTCCCAAGTAAAAAGAGTACTATACTCTTCTACCTCGTCAGCTTATGGGCTTAAAAACGATCCTCCGCTCAAAGAAGACATGCCTAGAGACTGCCTTAACCCCTATTCTGTAACTAAAGTAGCTGGAGAGGATTTATGTAAAAGGTAAACCCATGACGGTAGTGGGTGATGGAGAGCAGAGAAGAGATTATACACACGTTTCAGATGTCGCAGAGGTAAACCTAAGAGCGGCGTTTACCGATAACCCGGACGTAATTGGGGAGATTATTAATGTAGGTACGGGGACAAACCATAGCGTAAACCAGCTAACAGAACTGATAGGCGGAGAGCGCGAGTATATAGCAGAAAGACCCGGGGAAGCAAGAGAAACTTTAGCGGACATAACTAAGCTACGAGAAATGTTAGGTTATGAGCCGAGGGTGAAACTAGAAGAATGGATAAAAGAAAATGAATAAAATATTTATTAATATAGCCGCGTATAGAGATCCAGAATTAATTCCGACAGTTAGAGACGCAATAAAAAAAGCCAGCAACAAAGGGCGCCTCTCTATTGGTGTTTGCTGGCAGTACGGCAAGGAAGAGCCAGAGAATTTTAATGAGGAAAATGACAAACTGTTTGATGGGGTTAAGCTTAGATATATTAGAATACCCAGCGAAGAGAGCATGGGAATGAATTGGGCTAGAAAATTAGCGCATGGCTTTTGGAGCGAAGAATATAATTATTATTTGCAGATAGATTCTCATATGAGGTTCGTTAAAAATTGGGATGTTGAACTTTTAAAAATGATACCTAAATGTGACTCAAAGAATCCTATCATTTCCCAAAGATGCTTGCCATATTATCCAGAGAAAGATGGTAAGATAAAAGAATTTGAAGGGACGACATTCCTGCACGCTAAAGATTTTAGAAAAAACGGGGTATTAATTTTGGCAGCGGGACACGTTAATACAAAAAAACTAAAGATTAAAAAACCAATTCCTCAAGCTTTTATATCTGGACACTTTATGTTTGCTAGGTCTTCCCTAATTAAGCAAATGCCGTATGACGAAGATATAGCGATCATCGCCACGGGAGACGAGCCGATACTAGGAATGAAGGCTTGGACAAGAGGGTGGGATATTTATTCTCCTCATAAACCAGTATTATATCATCATTTTTACAGAGAGGGCGATCCTAAGTTCCATAGTGATAAAAAAAACAAACATGAAAAAAATCACTGGTCCAAATTAGAAAGGCTTGGGGTGCAAAGGAGTAACCAGATTAATTTCGAAAATTACAAAGGGAAATACGGTCTAGGTGAAGCAAGAACAATTCAGGAATTTGGCGAGTACGCTCACGTTGATTTCGCTAATCGTAAGGTGACAGCTAAAAGCCGGAGACCAGAAAAAACATATAAAAGCAAACCTGTTACCGCAGGGAAAGTGGAAGTGGTAGATAGTACAAAAAATAAAATATATGTTCAAATCGCTAGCTATAGAGATCCAGATATAGAAGAAACTATTAACAATATGTTACACACGGCGGATAAGCCGGAGAATTTAATAGTTGGAGTATGTGATCAATACGGTCCAGAAAATCACCACCTATCTATTTACGATCAAGATAACTTTAGGGTTATGAGATTTCCCTTTTATGTTAGCAAGGGATTAGGTTGGGCTAGGTCTTTGATTCAAACAATGTACTTTGATGATGCAGAATATACAATGCAGCTAGACTCTCACATGAGGTTTGCTCCCAAATGGGATACTAGCTTAATCCAAATGATGAAGGAGAGTGGTTCGGAAAAGCCAATCATCTCACATTATTGCCCAGCCTTTTCTAAAACCGATGGAACAAATTTAAATTATTTAAATAAGAGTGGAGTACTTAAAATGTACTGCCTTAGATTTAATAAAACCGGAACGGTTTCTTTTAGAGCGAAACATCAAGCAAAAGAAGAAAGGACGGGCAAGCCGGTGCCTTCTATTTTAGTTTCTGGTCATTTTTATTTTACCCTAGGAAAGCACATTAGAGAATACAAATATGACCCGAACCTTTATTTTGCCGGAGACGAGATTTCGTTAGCGACGAGATCTTGGACAAGAGGGTGGGATATTTTTACCCCCACTAAGAATGTGGTGTGGCATAATTATACGAGGGAAGAGAGAATATGTCATTGGGCAGACCAAAAAACGGGTTACGGTAAGCTACATGAAGAAAGTTTAAAAAAACTAAGGCAAATGCTCCACGGTGAAGATAATGGAATAGATATTGGCGAGTTCGGATTAGGAGAAGAAAGGACTCTTGAGGAATTTGAGAGGATTTCTGGAATCAATTTTGCCGACAGGACACTAGAGGAGAGAGCTCAGAAGGGAGTATTTACATTTTAATAATGAGCATTAAAAATGTATCAATAATTTTCATATGCTTGGACGATTACCATCTTTTTTTTGAAAGGTTTTATGAGTCCTCGGAAAAACACCTTTTTGATGGTGTGAAAAAAAAGTACTTTGTTTTTTGTGAAGAATGGCGAAATCAATTTGACAAAGAAGGGGTTACTTATGTTAAAGCAGATAAGCCATTTATACAAAGCGGCAAAGCACTTAAAGTAGACAAAAGAAAAATAAAATTAAATAAATTTAAATATATATCCCAAGCCCTAAACCAAATAGTAGAGTCAGATTTTGTTTTATACTTCGACGCAGACAGCGTGATCAAGAAAGATATTAAAACGGAAGATTTAGTTTTACCAAACAAGAGCTTAATCGGTGCGCTTCATGGGTTTCCTTCTGTTAGGCACGGCAGAGGGAGCAAAGGAATAAGATTTGAAGACGACCCGAAGTCTTCAGCTTACGTTGATCCTGAAAAATATGACGTATCACAATATTTTCAAAGTTGTATCTGGGGGGGGACTCCAAATCAAATATCGGACATGGTAAAAACTATTGCTCGGTGGATAAACTCTGACGAAAAAATGGGGCATAAAAATAAATATAATATATGTGATGAGATATATGTTAATAAATACTTTCTTCAAAGAAAAGAGTGTATGCACATACTCGGGCCCGAATACGCAAATCCCGGCGAGGGCTATGCCAAAAGAAGGAGACAGGAGTCAGTGTCCGGAAAATGGGGAGACTGTATTATTTCGCATGAATGTTGTGCTCAAAATAATACCATAAGATTCTTAGATGCAAACCTAACTCCAGAAAGACCGAAGGGAAGACCCAATTCCCCTACCGAAGGAACAGATTATGAATTGGAATTATCGACAATTAAATTTTTAAAGTCTGACGAGAAAAAAAGCTTGTTGATAGGGCCTTGGTTTGGTGAATTTGGGTGGGAATTATTTGGTTACATTCCTAAGGTTAGGGGATTCGTAGAAGATAATAATTTTGAGAAGGTTATTGTTATGTGTCGTTCGGGCAGGGCAGATCTTTACAGAGATTTCGCAAACGAAGTCATAGAGTTTGATGTAGATGGAGAAGACTCAGTTAGAGATACCTGTAGATCTATAGACGATGAGGTAAAAACAAAAGTGCATGAAAAATTTTATGAAATATCTCCAGATTTTCATATATGTGGTGGCGCAGGAATTTGGTGGGACTTTGATTTCGCCGGAGCGATACATATGAATAGAGATGTGCAGTCTCTTTTTATTAAAAATTTTTGGTACTCTGGAGCGATAGAGACCGCACACCCTTTTCCACACAAGCATTTTCGTTACGGAGAAAGCTCTAAACAATTCGAATATGATTTCGTAGTTCACGCAAGAAATTCAATAAAGACACTTAGAAAAAAGGGATATATAATAGACAACCTTAGGAATTGGGAAAAGGAAAAGTGGCAAGAGCTTATAAATAAATTTAACGGCTATAAGGTTGCTTGTATAGGCAGTAAGACACATGCTCACTGTTTAGACGGATGCGAAGACCTTAGGGACTTAGGCCTGTCTGAGATAGCTAATGTTTTAAGAAGTTCTAAATTAATTGTCGGCCCAAGTAGCGGGCCGATGCACTTCGCTTCTTTATGCGAGTGTCCACAAGTTATTTGGGACAATGTGAATAGCAGAAGTAGGTATGAACGTCATTGGAACCCCTTCAAAACTAAAGTATACTATTATGACAACGAGGAGTTAGAAAACGACCCTCACTGGCACCCCGGTATTCCCTTTGGGGGCAAAACTTATACGCACTCTCCTCCAGTAGAGAATATTTACGATTTACTAAATAGAGCGCTGAAAGAAAAATGAGTTGCTTTTTTTTAGGAAAAGGTATATCATATTGTTATGAGAGTTAAGAAAGATAAAGCTTACGTTGTAGTAACAGAGCATAAAGAAAGAGTACAGGGTGCCTTCCCTCACACTCCGGAGGGAAAAGAAAAAGCTCAAAGTTACCTAAATAAACTTTCCAAAAAAGATAAAAATAAGAAATTTAAAATTAAAGTCGTATGACCCCCGAGGAGCTACATAAACACTCTCAAATAATTAATGATACCGTCTCCTTTATAGAAGAAAAAACGGAACAAATTTGGGGTAGGTACGAACAGCTAGACAATTGCTACTCGGAAGAATGTAATAAAGAAAAACGGCACCTCAGAGAAGAGATGGACAACTATCTAGATAAATTGCGAAAAGAAGAAAAAATGATTGACCAGTACGAGGAAATACTTCATAATAAGACTGGAATCAAATGAACCTTTTATTCAAAACTAGAACTTATTTAGTCGGACACATGCAATACGCTAGCGGCAGAGACTGGCGAGAGTATGTTGAAGAAGAACTCAGACCCTTGGGCATTAGGATTTTTAATCCATACAAAAAACCTTTCGTTAAAGATGTCGAAGAAGACGAGAAGGCCAGAGCAAAAACTTTAGAGGATATGGATAGGGGATACTACAATGACGTTACGGAACGAATGAAAACCATTCGTAGTTATGACCTTAATCTTGTTGATCGAAGTGATTTTATTGTAGCTCATTTATTGCCTGATGTGGCTAGTTGGGGCAGCGCGGAAGAAATTGATGGGCATGGTTCCACATCATTATATTTATGATTCTATCGAGGATATCATTGAGATGCTTAAGGATATTGATAGCGGAAAAAAAGAAATCGATAGCGATCGTTGGAGGCTTTTAAAAGAGGAGTTAAGATAATATGTTACCGCAATGGCTATATAAAATTGAGCGTAGATTAGATAACTGTAATCATCTAATGGAACTCATGCGAACAGTGTTTGCGGTTTGTACACTTGTATTACAAGTAATCATTCTTTGTAAATTATTTGAAATTATTTAAATTATGAATAAGAAACTATATAATATGTTAGAAAGCTCAGCTAAGGCTGATTTAGCAAAAGCAGAATTAACCCTAGAGCTACTTAGCGATAAGGCGGCTGGGATTGGCGATCATTCAACTGGAGATTTTTATAAAAATGCTGACGAAGCTCTTTCGTTGGCGGCCGATGCTTTAGACAGGCTAGAAACTTTGAAGCGGTATGAATAATGAGCGGTAAAGGAGATAAACCTAGAAATTGTTTTAGTAAGCGCTTTAGAGATAATTATGACGAGATTAATTGGGGAGGAACAGAGGGCAAAAGAGATTATAAAGGACACTCTAGAGATATTCTCCATGACGAGCCTAGAGCACGAAAGCAACAGGGATATCGTAGCGGAGACTATTGTGAAAGATCTTGTAAATGTAAAAAGGAATCATGAGCAAAAGCAAAAAAAGTCAAAATTTTCCCGAGCGGAAATGCGAATCTGAAGTGGACGATATATACGCGCCGCAAAAACGTTACCTAAAAAGTAAGAAGGGTAAGAAAGCTGCAATTAAAGCTCGTAAAGCTTACGACCAACGTGATCCAGAAAGGCGCAGGAGACAAAAGCGTGAATACATGAAGCGCAAAAGGGCAGAGAAGAAGGCGGGACTTAAAGAATATTATTAATGATGAGACTATTTTTGTATAAATTATTTTGTAAGTTAGCCGTGTGGAGTATGCCGTGCAAGATAATTTTGGGCAAGTAGCTCAGTTGGATAGAGCAACGGTCTTCTAAACCGTGGGTCGTGAGTTCGAGTCTCACCTTGCCTACCATTTAAAATGAAATATAAAGAATACATAGATGATGATCAGGTCAAGGACTTGCTTTGTAACAAGTGGCCTCAAGTTATAGAGGCTGTTGAACAAGCCTTTGTTGACCCGACGGCAGACATGGTTCCTAAAACCTATCTTCAGGGTGGTAAGTACGGAGATTTTAGAGCTATGCCAGCAGCATTAGGCGGCTACGCTGCTTTAAAATGGATTGGGGTATTTCCAAAAAATTGTCAGGTTGAGGATCCACATAATTTTGACGGTCCACCCCTTCCAACGACACTTGGGACGCTTATTCTAAGCGATAGGTTCACGGGCTATCCGTTAATGGTTATGGACTGTACGACCTTGACTGCTTATAGAACCGCTGCTACTTCAGCTATTGCAGCTAAATATTGCGCTCCAGACGCGCGGGAGTTCGCCTTCATAGGTTGCGGCTTACAAGCCAAATACCACATAGAGGCTTACGAGTCTATTTTTGGACATATGAATATGACCGTGGAAACCCATGACCGGAACAAGGATGCCATGAAAAAACTTCATGAGTGGATCGGGAGAGAGAACATAGCGGGTGCTTGGGGCTATAATGACAATGTTGAAGATGCGGTTAAACACGCAGACGTCGTTACCACTCTCACGCCAAGCAGAGAGGCTTATTTAGATATTCATTGGCTTAAAAGTAATTGTCATGTTAATGCGGTAGGTGCTGACGCAGTCGATAAAAGAGAATTGATGACTAATGTAATAGATGGCGCGGCAGATGTTATTTGTGACGACTACGAACAGGCTTCTCACTCTGGGGAACTACAATACAATGTTTGGCCCCACTTGGGAGTTCATAGCATCTCAGACTTAATTAAAAATCACAAAACCATGCAGCTTGCCAAGGGGGTATCTGTGTTTGATTCCACTGGAGTTGCTATTGAAGATATTGCGATTGCAGAATTAATTTATAGGTTGTCTCACGCATGAAAGCTATATTCCCAGAAGACTACGGAAAGTTTAACGAATACGATTTCGATAACAGAATTAGCTACAATGAAGAGTCGGACACTATGTATATTTATGTGGCGCCCCCGCAGGGGCAAGTCGGTGCGGTTTTAGTTTATAACGATAAAGATAGCATGGTATCAATAGACACAGATGAAGTAAATACTCAAGTGGGTATTGAAATTATTGGAGTGTCTAACTTGATGAAAAAATTTAATTTAAATAAGCGAATAATAAATAATTAGAAATGCTTTAGCTCCGGTAGCTCAAGGGGTTAGAGCACGTGCCTTATAAGCGCGAGGTTGTGGGTTCGATGCCCACTCGGAGTACCAATTTAAAATAAATGATAACTATCCAGCGGAGATTTTTCGTCGGCAGCGTTGAACTAATTGCGAAAACCCCCCTCCGCTACCAATAAAGAACTTAGACCGACACAAATAAACGAAATCATCATCGGGAGGATTTCCTAGTCGAACCCGTACATCAAACCCAGATTCCTTAAAAAGATTTTTAATCACCTGTATGTACTCTCTACTTTTTGTATAATTATTACAGAGGTTGCCTCCAGCCACTAAGGTTATCTTTTTAACTTGTTTGTTTATTTGACCGAGGTGCTTTTTATAAAAGGACAAGGGCTTAACATAACAAAGCTTTTGTCTGCCACTGCCCGCGCCCTCCGGTGGTGGCAGAGCCGCACGGCCCTTGGGCCAATAAGGTCTTGATTTTTCTAGCAATTCTTTAACCGTATTTCGAGTGTGGTCAATTACGTTGCCTACTCGAAGGTGGATAGTTAGCTCATCTTCATCGGGGGTTAAATCGGGTGGGAATTTTTTAATTAAATTTATTAAAACATCAATATCCCAATCCTTGTCGGTCTGCCTCATATATTCGGAAGCGATAGAGTCGGGGTACAATTTATAATGTAACTTTCTTCCTATCGCTTGATCTCTGTGCTTCTTGTTTTTAGCCATGTCACCTAACCTATACCAAATCCACGGGGTTTTGCTGTCGCGAGCCTGATAGATTTCCGGATTGTCCTCAAAGTTCATAGTTAAAATATTATAGATAAAAATTCGTAAAAAGGGTATAATTTAATAAGGGAATGAAAATTCTATACCCATTGGCAAAGCGGTTCATAGCGGGAGACGACTTTGAGTCAGCCAAGCCAGTGATACAGAAGATGATAGACGAGGGGTATGAAGTTTCAATAGATTATATAGGCGAAAATAGCACAACTTACACTCAATGCAGAAAAGCTTACAGAGAATACTCGCAAATAATTAGAGAGCTTCAAGATTGTAACTTAGATATATCCATAAAACCCTCACAGCTTGGGCTAAATATTCACCCTTACTTATCTTACATATTTTTAAATAATTTAGCTCGCAAAGCGGCCAAATTGGGTCACACCATACGCTTAGACATGGAGGACTCGTCCGTAGCAAGACAATTTGAGGAACACACAAGAGCCAGTTTTTTCGATTACGCCGCCCGCTTGTACTCAAATAAGGCAAATAAACCCGCAATAGCTACGCATGATGAGGAATTATTGGACGATATAAATGAACTTATACCTAATTCTAATGAGTTTTTTGACTATGAATTTCTCTATGGAATACGTAGAGATTTACAAAAAAAGTATAAATTAGAGGGCAGGAGGGTTAGAATATATATACCCTTTGGTACAGAGTGGTTACCCTATACTATTAGGCGATTAAGGGAGTGGAAAAATTTAAAGTTCGTAATAAAAAATATCTTCAAAGAATGGTTTAAATAACATGATTAACATAAATATGAATACCTTTACTAAGTGGTTTTTGCTTAATGCCGTGATGCTTACTGGCATTTTCTTTGCAGAAACCAAGGGCGCGATCTCAATGATTATTAAAAATGACTTATCGTATATTTCAGTATTGATTATGTTGTTGTATGTTGTAGTGTCGGCTTTCGTGGGAAGATTATGCTATCTATCAGACAAAATGAGTAAGGATGATCCAGAGAAAAAGAAAAAAGAAGAAGAGTTTCTAGCAAAGAGGGCGGACCTAGGATGGTTTGCCGCAGAACACTTCTTTTCCTTGGGCTTGCTAGGGACGATTGTGGGGTTAGTATTTGCAACACAGGGCAGTTTAGATAGCTCACTACCTACCAGTGAAATAGTGGGCGGACTTAAAGAGGGACTGAATACAGCTTTCTACACGACAGTCTGTGGTATTGTGTTTAGTTTGCCCCTACAGATACAGTTAATGATTTTAAAATTTAAATTAGAAAGTAAAGTAGAAGAATGAAAAAATATAAATCCAAATTAAACTTAAAAATTAGCGATCACATTGGAGCCTTAGCCTTATGGATGATAGGTATTGTATGCACATTAGGCTTTGCGGCTATTCCATTTCAACTTTGGTTGGCCAAGTTAATTCTTGACAACTGGGAAGTCGAAGAAGTAAACGATGCGTAGATTTTTTTCATTTAGACCGTTCATCGACGTGTTGTTTTGCTGCTTGCTTATGCTGGTAGCTATTCTCTTTTTGCTGAAGACCGAGGAGGAGAAAACCAAGTCGCGTCCGCCTAATGTAATCTACGAGGTGATACTCACTTGGGACGGAGAGAGCGAAGACGACCTCGACCTTTACGTTAAGGCCGCGTCGGGACACATAGCCTCTTTTAACAGGAGAGAGGGCGGGCAGGGCAGTTTGATTAGTTTGGATCATGACGCACTTGGTAAACGTAGAAATAATAGCCTAGGAGATGGTCAAGAAGGCACAGTAATTCAGTTCAATGAAGAGATTACGTCCTTCCGTGGAGTGACTGCGGGAGAGAACGTAGTTACGGTTCATGTGTACGCTAAGAGAGACGAAGGTCCGACCAAGGCCACAATTAAATTAATTAAAATTAAACCCTATAAGGAAGTTATTATAAAAGAGAAGGAATTTTCGACCACGGGGCAAGAATTGACCGCTTTTCGCTTTACAACAGACAAGGATGGTAATATAATGGATGTTAACGAGTTACCAGCTAACTTAGTTAATCCACTAGAATGATTTACGTATTATATGGACAACCAGCCTCAGGCAAAACCGTATTAGGAAGGATGCTGGCGTCACATTTGTTAACTACATATCATATTGATGGAGATGAGTTCAGACAGCTTTTTCACAACAAGAACTACGGCAGAAAAGGTAGGGAGGAGAACATTACAGCGGCTAATGCCGTGGCAACTTATTTAAATAAAACGCAAGAGGGAGATGTTGTTTTTACCCTAGTTAATCCTTATAAAGATTTAAGGGATGAACTAAAAAAGAATAACTCTGGACAAGTTTTAGAAATTCTGCTATCTTCTAACAGGGCTTTGAGAAAAGAATATCACGTAGAAGATTTTGAAACGGGAATGCCTAGGTTTACACTAAACACAGACAGAGAGCCTTACCAAAGCTGGGAGAGCCTAAAGGTTATGGTAGAAGGTAGAATGGTTAACGCACAATGGAGATAGTATGAAGGTAATAATTGTATTAATGATGTTTTATTTAGCCGGTTGTTGTTGCCCAATTTGTGAGCCCACGATATACTATGGTCCCAGCGGGAAGGCCTTCCCTCGAAATTGGGGGAAGCCACCAGAAATAGAAACAAAAGATTATCGCCCACTCCCCTATGGGTATGGCCACGGTAGTAGTACGCTTTATCACTGGATAATGGAGAATAAAGAATGATTATAATTTATTTAATACCTATGGTTGCCATAACTTTACTCATTGGAATAGGGGTAGCCAAATTTATTGAATTAAAATAATAATGGAAGATATAAGTAAACTAACAAGCGAGTTAAGTGGGATAAAGTGGGCACTTATCTGTATAGCGGTTCAATTATGGGGTTTGTCGTTGTATTTTTTATTTAAGGAAATACCGAAGTGGTGGAACAGTTTTGATAAGAAAGAAAGAACAATAGGGTTTGATTTTAAAGGTAAAAAATGAATAGAAGAAACTTTATAGCGTTGGGCACAACCGGCTTGGTTGGTGCGAGTTTAGTAGATGTTTATGCAGCAAAGCATCTTTGGAGTAAGTCTAAAGAGGGTAAGGCCAAGAATGTTATTAACATCTTTTTGCCCGGGGGCATGGCTCACCAAGAATCTTGGGATCCAAAGTATCTTGCAGCGCAGGAATATAGAGGGCCGCTTGGCACAGTTAAGACAAATACTGGCGAAAGATTTTCTGAGAATTTAAAACTTACAGCCAAGGTGGCTGATAAAATCACAGTCATTCGCTCTATGACTCATGGTGAAGCAGCGCACGAAAGAGGAACTCATAATATGATGACGGGGTGGCGCCCCTCTCCCGCTATTGTGTATCCCTCTATGGGCAGCGTTGTATCGAAGGAATTTGGTAGTCGCAAGGATTTACCTCCCTACGTTGCGATTCCGAATCCATCTCGTAATACTGGGTCGGGCTATTTAAACTTTAAACATGGGCCGTTTGGATTGGGCTCAAATCCTGAAAGTCCGAATTTTTCAGTAAGAGACTTGAAGTTACCGAGCGGAATGGACGCACAAAGGTTCGCTTCTCGTAAAAAAATAAGGGAAGTAATTGACGAACGCTTTTCTAAATTTGAAAAGAGTCAACAACTGGACGCGATGGATTCTTTTTATTTAAAGGCTTATGACTTAATCAGTTCGCCTGAAGCAAGGACCGCTTTTGAAATTGATAAAGAGCCAGCGGATGTGAGGGCAGCTTATGGCATGAACTCTGCGGGGCAAAGATTTCTTATGGCTCGTCGCTTAGTAGAAGCGGGAGTTAGATTTGTTACGCTTACTTATGGTGGCTGGGACCATCATAGTAACATCAAAAACAATATGAATCGTCAGCTTGAGCCCTTTGACAAGGCTTACGCTACCCTTATCACAGACTTGTCTGAGCGCGGCATGTTAGATGATACTTTAGTTTTAGTTACTACTGAGTTTGGTCGTACGCCAAAGATCAACAGCAACGCTGGCCGAGACCATTGGCCGCAGGTATTTAGTATTGCTATGGCTGGTGGAGGCGTTAAGGGCGGATATGTCCACGGTACTTCAGATCCGACAGGCTCTACGCCAGAGGATGACCCCTTTACTGTAGATAATTACGCGGCTACTGTATTTAGTTTAATCGGTATTGACCCAAGAAAAGAGCTAATGGCAGATGGGGGTAGACCCATTAGGGTAGTAAATAATAATGTTATTGAACCAAGGATATTAAAATGAAATTAATTATTTTATTATTAACCACTTTCACTGCTTTTGGGCAGTTTGCTAGGCCAACTTATAATCCATTTAATAATGGAGGAGTAATGATGCCTCAGTATCAGCAGCCCAATTATAATTTTCAGCGGCCTCAGTTTTTTCCTCAGCAGCAGTATCAACAACCAAATAATTTTACACTTGGACGTCCAAATGTAAATTATGGTTTCCAAAATAACTTCCAGAGGCCGCAACAGCAGTTCTTTCCTCAGAATCAACAGCAACGCTGGCCGAGACCATTGGCCGCAGGTATTTAGTATTGCTATGGCTGG
>LULG01001186.1_pt1 | contig 14243 bp, 11 predicted proteins | sample 728211 | NCBI WGS metagenome assembly LULG01 (sample SAMN03860295, study PRJNA289734) | marine metagenome | biome: seawater column; feature: ocean; material: water; isolation source: Red Sea water column Station 169 - depth 200m | place: Saudi Arabia: Red Sea | collected 2011-10-15 | depth 200 m | reverse complement strand
ATATGGATCCCTTCACGGGCGAATATAGCGGCGTTGCGGTCGGCGCGGCGGTCGTCAACAGCGGTACGATCGAAGGTCGCACCGAAGCCTTTGCCGACGGCATTTCGATGTTCGCCTATACCGATCAGGCGAACGAGGATTATGCGGCTAGCGTGACCAATCAGGACGGTGGCTCGATCGCCGGGCAGCGCTTCGGCATCATCCTGTCGGGCGGCGGCACCGTCGACAATGCGGGCACGATCACCGGCACGACCGGCGGCGTCCTCATTCAGAGCGACCTTGCCGATACGCCCGGCTTGCTCGGCAATTTCATCAACAGCGGGACGATCACCAGCTCCGATGGCGCGGCGATCATCGCTCATGTCCAGTCGAACGTCACCAATGCGGGCACGCTGAGTGGAGGGAATGGGGTCGCAATCCAGCTCGATGCGTATGACGATGTGGTGACGCTGAAGACCGGGAGCGCCGTCGATGGCCTGATCGACGCCGGGGCGGGCGAAGACAGTCTGGTGCTCGATGGCGATGTCCTTGAACTGACCGAGGCGCAGCAGCTGACTTCGGTATCGGGTTTCGAAGCGCTGACGGTCGCGGCGGGCTATTGGTCGACCAGCGGCATGGTCGGCGAATTCGGCAACGTCGTGATCGATGAAGGCGCTGCGCTGCAGGTCAATGAAGTGATCGGCGAGGATGGCGCGGAATCGCCCATCCTGACCCCGGCGGTGACGACCAACGGCTTGCTCGTGCTCAACTTCGGCGACGATGAGACCGTCTCGAACCTTGACGAACTGACGATCAGCGGCAGCGGCAAGCTGCAGTTGATCGGCGATGCGGTCTTCACCGTCGATACCGATACGGTGGCGCACACCGGCGGGACGATCGTGTCGAATGGCGGCCTTGTCCTCACCGGCCTGCTTCAGGGCGATGTGAAGACCGAGGGCGACGGCTATTTCGAACTCGGCGCCGGCGGCACCGAAGGCAGCTTCGCGGGCGACATCGTCAACGACGGGCGTTTCGTTTTCAACCGTTCGGACGATTACGACTTCCTGGGCGCCTTTTCGGGTAGCGGCACGCTCGACAAGCTTGGTGACGGCACGCTGACCTTCATGGGTGACTATGGCTTCCAGGGCGTGACCAACATCTTTGGGGGCGCCGTGCGGATCGGCGGGACGATCGACCCCGGTACCGACTTCAATCTGGGTGAAGGCGGGTCGCTCGACATCACCGGAAAGGACCAGACGATCGGCGGCCTTGCTGGCGAGAGCGGCGCCAAGGTCGTACTCGGCGACAATCAACTGACCGTCGATCAGGACGACAACAGCGAATTTGCCGGCACCATTTCGGGAAGCGGCGGCTTCGTCAAATCGGGCGACGGTACGCTCAATCTGTCGGGCGACAGCGACTATACCGGCCCGACGACCGTCGATGGCGGCAAGCTTGCGGTCAACGGTTCGATCGTCTCCGACGTCACCGTCAATGCCGGCGGCGCGCTGGGCGGCAACGGCAGCGTCGGCACGACGACGATCAATGGCGACGGCAAGTTGACGCCAGGCAATTCGATCGGGCGCCTTACCGTCAACGGCGATCTCAATTTCGCGGCCGGTTCGGTCTATGAGGTCGAGGTCAATGCCGCGGGTGCGGGCGACCGCGTCGATGCGACGGGCCTCGTCACCATCAACAGCGATGCGAGCGTGGCGGTGCTTGCGGAAGACGGCGACTATAACGGCCGCACCGACTATGTGATCCTGACGGGTGCGGGCGGGATCGACGGCACCTTCGGTTCGGTGACCAGCGACCTGGCCTTCCTCGATCCGCTGCTGCGTTACGGCGCCAATTCTGTGACGCTGTCGCTCTATCGCAACGACGTCGATTTCGCCGACGTGGCGATCGGGTTCAACCAGGCGAGCGTTGCCGCGGCGGTCCAGTCGCGCGGCATCGACGATCCGCTGTTCGAAGCGGTGGTCAACCAGAATGCGACCGGCGCGCAGGCCGCTTTCGGTGATCTCTCAGGCGAAATTCTTGCCAGCACGCTCAGCGGGCTGACCGACGATAGCCGGCACCTGCGCAACGCGTTGTACAGCATGTCGGGTCCGGCCGAGGCCGGCCTCTTCCTCTGGGGTTCGGCCTTTGGCGGCTGGGGCGACTTCGATGCCAAGGGAGGACGCTTTGGCATGGATACCGACCACAAGGGCTTCGTCACCGGCATCGGCTATGGCGGCAACGGCTTCGCGGCGGCAATCTCGGCAGGGATCGGCGACAGCGATTTCCGTCTCAGCGGCCGCAACGACCATGCACAGGCGGACAGCAAATATCTGGCCGCGCATGTCAGCTATGGCACGGGTGAGGGCGTTCGCGCCGCCGCCGGCCTTGCCTATGGTTGGCACGATATCGACACCAGCCGTTCGGTCAGCGTCGCGACGCTGGCGCAGACGCTGACGTCGAAGCGCGATGCGGACACGATGCAGCTCTTCGGCGAACTTGGTTATGACGTGCGGACGGGCAACCTTGCACTGACGCCCTTCTTCCGTCTTGCCCATGTCCGCACCAAGAGCGACGCCTTTGCCGAAGCCGGCGGTAATGCCGCGCTTTCGATCGCGGCGGCAAAGCAGGAAACGACCTTCGTCAGCTTGGGCGGCCGCGTACGGTTCAACATCGGTGAGGGCTTCCAGCCCTATGTGTCCGCCGCGTGGAACCGGGCTTCCGGCGACCGCGGTGCGCCGGTGGCCGCGGCCTTCACCACCGGGGGCGGCAGCTTCGCCCTGATCGGCACGCCGATCCCGAAGAATTCGGCCGAAATCGAAGCGGGCTTCGATTATAGCGCGGGCAATTTCCGGATCGGCGCCGCCTATAGCGGTACGCTGGCCGGCGATCGCAACACCCATGGCGCACGCGTGACCGCACGGATCGCCTTCTGATCATTCTACCCCGATCAAAGGCAACATGCGGCTGGGGCCGGAGCAGGGTCAAAATGCTCCGGCCCCTTCGCCGTTTCGGCACGGCGCGGGGTTGCGTTCCGAACGTGGGGTCAGGCCCCTAGCGCAGCGCTTCGGCGGCGAGCGCGCGGCAGTTGACCGTTCCCGGCTTGGGAAGCGGCGCATCGCGCTGCGGATCCTTGCGCAGACCGAGCGCCGCGCCGATCGACCGTGTCACCGCCCCGAACACCCCGCCGCCCGATTTCTTTCCGGGTGGCGCGAAATCGATGGTGGGCTGCGACAGCGTTCCCTCGACCTTCACCGGATCGACGAGCTTGAGATCGGGCTTCTCGCTTCCCGCGCCATTCATGGCCAGCGCGATGCGCTCACCATCGAGGTTTATCTGGCCGCGCCCGCGCGCCCGGGCGATGGCGGTGTCGATGACCAGCGGGGCGGGCGTCAGCAGCCCGTCCTTGGCCGCAAAGGCGAGGATCGCGCACCGGATCGGCGTCATGGCCTCGTCGTCCCCCAGTTTCTGCCCGATCGCTCCGCCAAGATCCTGCGCCATGACATAAGCGGCTGCGCGGTTCATCGCGCCGCCGCTCGCGACGAAGGCGATCTTCCCGTTTCCTGAAGCGAAGGCCTGGCGGACGGTGTCGCCGCGTCCCGAAATCCGAACCAGCCCGCGCACGGGACCGCGGATCATGTCGGGCTGGCCGATGAAATCGTCGAAGCTGGCTCTCTCGACACGCAATTCGGTGGTCAAAAGGGGAATCTTGCCGCGCGAATCGACCCTGACCCGGCCGGTCATGGTGCCGCGCCCGAGCTGTGCGACGGCCTTGTCGAGCGTCAGTATCCGGTGGTCGAGCGACAGCTGACCCTTAAGGCTTTTGAACACCGACCCTCCCTTTACGAGCAGTTGGTGGATCGTGATGCGAATGACGCCGTCGGTAGGCCCCATTTTCGCTAGATTGATCCGCGTGTCTGGAAAGATGCGCGGGCCGATGCGCGCTTCCTGCGCGCGTGCGGCCGCAAGTCCGGCGTCGTCGGCCAGATCGTCGAAGTCCAGCCGGGGCGCATCGATGCTGGCGTCGATTCTGGTGCGACCGTCACGCTTCAGTATCTTCGCGGTGGCGGCAATCGTCGAACGACCGATGCGCCCGTCGAGCTTGTCGATAAACCAGTCGCTCCCGTCGCGGCGCACCGTGCCGACAAGGTCGATCGCCTGGGTGCCGAACAGCCCCGCCTCGATGATATAGTCGAGTTGCTTGAGGCTGGTACCGCGCGCCGCCATCCGCATGGTCATATGCCCGGTGTCTAGGGGGGCGGCCATCGTGCCCGAGGCGCTTAGTTGGCGTCCTTGGCTTCGATCGTTCCGGCGATGTCGAGGTGGCGCTTGGCATCCTTCAGCGTAAAGCGGCCATCGTTTATCCGAACGGTGCCGATGGCAGGCGGCGGCGAACTGTCCGAACCGCCGGGCCGACGGCCACCCCAATTTGTCCGTCCGTCGGCATCGCGGACCAGCGCCAGCGACAGCCCGTCGATATCGATCGAGCGCGGCGCGATCGTGCCGGTCAAAAGCTTCAGTATCGGCAGGCGGATGCGCAGGCGCTCTATCGTCGCCATGTCGCCGTGTCCCGCCCAGGCGGGCTGTCCGACGCGGACGCTGCGAGCTTCTATCTCGGGCGAGAAAGAGAAAACATCCCTTCTCTCCAGCGCCCCGATATGAACGGGCGCGCCGAATTTTTTGCGCGACAGGTGCGGCAGGGCGGGGCGGTTCACGCAGTTCGCTCGCAAGCGCGAACGGTCGGGGAGGATATCGAAAACATGCGTCTTCGATATGCGGGAGCGCGCGCAAGGTTCCTTGCGTGCCATTGATGGTCGTTCGCGGGCGCCGGCGCTGTTCCCCGCGCGCCGCGGTGAGGCGAGGCGCGTGGGAGAGGTGCGACTATTGCTTGTGCGCGGCGATGTAGCGCTCGACCTGTTCTTCCAGGATGTCGAGCGGCAGCGCGCCTTCGCTCAGAACGGCCTCGTGAAAGTCGCGAATGTCGAAACGCGGGCCGAGTTCGGTTTCGGCGTGTTTGCGGAGTTCGGCGATCTTGAGCTGGCCGACCATGTAGCTCGTCGCCTGGCCCGGCCAGTTGAAATAGCGATCGACTTCGCGCGCAATGTCGGTGTCCGATACCGAGCTGTTGGCCTTGAAATAGGCGATGGCCTGTTCGCGCGTCCAGCGCTTCGAATGGATGCCGGTGTCCAGAACCAGCCGGATCGCGCGCCACACCTGAAGCGACAACATGCCGAAGCGGTCATAAGGCGTCTTGTAAACGCCCATCTCGTCTGCAAGCCGCTCCGAATAGAGGCCCCAGCCTTCCATATAGGCGCCATAGCCGCCGAATTTCCGGAATTTCGGTATGCCGGTCAGTTCCTGCTGGCGCGCGATCTGGAAATGATGGCCGGGCGCCCCTTCATGTGCGGCAATCCCGGCGACTTGCACCTTCTGCGTCTGGTTCATGTCGACAAGATTGACATAATAGATGCCCGGCCGCGTCCCGTCCGCCGACGGCGGGTTGTAGAAGGCCGTCGACGCCGTGCCCTCACGCCATTTTTCGACCGCCCGCACTTCGAGCGGCGCCTTGGGCAGGACCCGGAAATAGCGCGGGGCAGCCTCCATTACCGAGGCGATGACGGCGCGCGCATCGGCCAGATAGGTTTCGCGGCCCGCATCGGTATTCGGATATTTGAACTTGGGGTCGGTGCGGATGCTGTCGAAAAATTCGGCGAGCGTTCCTTTGAAGCCGACCTCGCGCATCACGGCTTCCATCTCTTTGTGAATAGCCGCGACTTGTGCGAGGCCAAGCGCGTGAATCTCGTCCGCGGTAAGATTTGTCGTCGTCGAACTCTTGAGGCGGTCCGCATAATAGGCCGCGCCGTCAGGAAGGTGCCAGGCACCGAAATTGCCTGTCGATTTGGGTTCGATCTCGTCGATCGCGGCGATCAATGTCTCATAGCCATGTTTGAAGGGGCCGGTGAGGGCCGCGCTGGCATCCGCGAGCAGCTTTTCCTTCGTCGCCTCCGGCGCATCGAGCGCGCTGACCTTTTTGCGGAAGTCGGCCATCAGCGTTGAATCGCCGCCGCCGTCGAACGGGGCACCGGCAAGGATTTTGAGCGCATCAGCGCGGGCGGGAGCGAAATTGACCTTGTTGGGGATGATCCCCGCCGCCGCCTGGTCGCGCATTCGCGCCGCGACTTCGCGCATGACGCGGTCGGTATCACGCAGCCGTGCGATATAGGCTTCGGCGTCGGCCACGCTGTCGATCTTGTGATTGTTGATCAGCAGAACGGGGATGTCGCCGGCGGGGCTACCATTGGTCGACACGGGAAAACGCAGTTTGCGGAAGCGAAGCGATTCGCGGCCGCGCTCGACTTCATATTCGAACAGTCGATAGCTCACCCGCGCGCTTTCACCGAGCTGGTCGGGCTTGAAGCGGGCGTGCATGGCCTTGAGCTGCGTTTCAGCGAGCGCCTGCTCCCGCAACGCCGCCGCATCGCTATAGTCATCGAGCCGGTCGTAGCTGGTTTTCAGCCCAAGCTGCGTTTGCGATTCCGGGCTGAGCGCCAAGCGCGCGTCGAAAGCCTGATCGAGAAATTGCAACAGCGCGGCATCCTGCGCTTGGGTCTGTGACGCGGTTTGGGCGAATGCCGGGGCGTTGGCGGCGAGCGGGACGACGGGCAGCAGCATCAGGGCAACGGCAAGGCGCATCATATTCTCCTGTTGAATGAGGGGCCTTGTTGCCCAAGGTTAGAGAAGGCGCAATTATATTTCCGTTGGTGGTAAAGCGGTGCGGGTGCGGGCGTTCAAAAAGACCGGTGGAAGCTGAACAGGTCGGCGTCGGGATCGCGATCGCCGCAAAGGGCGCTGCGCAGTATCTGCGCCGCCATCATCGAGAAAGTGATCCCGTTGCCGCCATAACCCATCGCCGCATAGCAATTGGGCATGCGCGGTATGCGTCCCACCGTCGGGATACCGAGCGGGCTGTTGCCGAAGCTTCCGGCCCAGGCATAAGCGGGCATGGGGTCTATCGCGGGAAGCAGCGCCCCGAGCTTGCGGGCGAGCGTTTTCGCCTTGTCCGCAATCTTCGCGTCGCGCGCCGTCGCATCGGAAATATCCTCGTCTTTCCCGCCGCAGATGACGCAGCCGTCAGGGGTCGTGCGAATGTAGAGATAGGGGTCGGACGCCTCCCATATCATGGCCGCGTCGCGCCAGATCCGCTGCGGTTGCGGACGCGTCGCGATCGACCAGGTCGACATAATGTAATTTCCCTTTTTCGGGATGCCTTTCAGCATCTCGTAGCCGGTTGCGAAAATGGCGTGCGCCGCGCTTATCGTAGCCCCGCCGTCGATCTGCAGTTGGACGCCGCTGTCGTCGCTCTCCACGCCGATCACCTCGGCAGGCGCGTAGAGGCGCATCCCGTGCTGTTGTGCGACTTGCAGATAGGCCGCCGCCAGGCGCCGCGGATCGGCCGAATAATTGCCGTAGCCGACGATCGCGTGGCGCCTGCTGATCCCGTAGCGTCGCTCGACCTCAGCGGGGCCGATATATTCGACCTCGAAACCCGCTTTGCGCCGTACATTCGCTTCGACGGCGAGCGCGGCCGGGTCGAGAATATTGCCGTCAAGATACAGCGTCGAGCGCGTGGCAGCGCCGACATCGAGGCCGAGGCGTTCGGTTCGTTCGCGCAAGGCGTCGACCGCCAGCCGCGAGCGGCGCCAGATCCGCGTTGCGCGTTCCGTGCCGATCCGCCCGGCCATTTGCGAGAGGGGGAGATCGATCTCATATTGCAGCATCGCGGTCGACGCGGCGGTCGATCCTGCGAAGGCTCGGACACGCGGGTCATCGCGCCGCCGTCCCGAGTGGCGGGCCCTTCATGGGGAAGGCGACTGCCGAACGGCGGTTGACCAAGAGTCCGACCAAGGGAAGCGAGGGGTGCATAACCGTCGCATACTCGCGGCGTCGCGCGCTGGTTCCCGCGGGCGGGGCAATAGCGCGCAGCTGCGGCGAGCGCTTTGCGATATGGTTTTGCGGTAAATTTGGTCGGGACGAGAGGATTCGAACCTCCGACCCCCACACCCCCAGTGTGATGCGCTACCAGGCTGCGCTACGTCCCGACCGGCCCTTTCGGGCAGGCGAGGCCCCTAGCGCGGCTTTGCTGGCGATGCAAGCGGCGATGGGCATTTGCCGGTGTTTCTTTCGGCGGGCTTGATCGCGCCGTCGTTGACCCCATCTGGCGGGGAGCTTGCCGTGGGGGAGGGGCGCAGCGACGGTTGCGCGGGACGCCCCTGCGTGATAGGCGCCGCGCTTATTTTTGCGTGGTCCTTCCATGGGGAAAGGCCGCGCCACGGTAACGGAAAGTCTTTCATTCATGTCGACCCAATTGCTTCTGACCCAGGCGGCCGGATCGGGGGGCGGGGCAGCCGGCTTCATCATGCTGGTGCCCTATCTGCTGATCTTCGTCGTATTCTGGTTCTTCCTCATCCGCCCGCAACAGGTGCGCATGAAGGAGCATCGCGCCAAGATCGCATCGGTGAAGCCGCGCGATCAGGTCGTCACTGGCGGCGGGATCGTCGGCAAGGTGACGCGCGTCGACGATGATTTCGCCGATGTCGAAATCGCCCAGGGCGTGAAGATCAAGGTCGTGAAATCGACGATTTCCGACGTCCTCCAGCCGGGCGCCAAGCCCGCCAACGACTGACGCGCCGGCGTCGGGGAACCGGCGCCGCCCAGACCATCGGAACCCCGTCATGCTCGATTTCCCGCGCTGGAAAGTCATTGGCATCAGCGTCATCCTGGCGCTTGGTGTCATCTTTTCCATTCCCAGCTTCCTTCCCCAAAAGCAGTTCGAAAGCCTGCCGTCCTTCACGCAGATGAAGGTCAATCTGGGCCTCGACCTTGCCGGGGGCAGCCACTTGCTGCTCGAGGCCGATCTTGGCGACCTCCAGAAGACGCAGCTTGCCAATATGGAAAAGACCGTGCGCACTGCGATGCGCGGCGAGCGCGGACCCGATGACGATATCGCAATCGGCGAATTGTCGACCGCGGGCGGCAAGATCAGCTTTCTGGTCCGCGATCAGGCGCAGCTCGACGAAGCGCGCGAGCGGCTTTTCCGCGAGACGCAGGGTGCGGGGCTGACCGGCCAGCGCGACTGGACGATCGATGTCGTCGATACGACGCGCATCGTGATGACGCCGACCAAGGCGGGGCAGGCGCAGGCGATCAGCCGTGCGATGGATACCGCCCGCGACATCATCGACAAGCGCGTCAACGCGCTCGGCACGCGCGAGCCGACGATCATCCGTCAGGGCGACGACCGCATCGTCGTGCAGGTGCCGGGGCTTCAAGACCCGCAGCAATTGAAGGATTTGATCGGCAAGACCGCGCGGCTCGAATTCCGCATGGTCGATACCAATGCCGATCCCAACGAAGTCGCCGCGGGCCGCGTCCCGGTCGGCAGCGAGGTCGTTCCCTATTCGCCTGACGCCGGCAATGGTGTGCCGTTCGAAGTGTTGCGCCGCCAGGTCATGATCAGCGGCGACCAGCTTATCGACGCCAAGCAAAGCTATGATCCGCAGAGCGGCCTGCCGGTCGTCACCATCCGTTTCGATTCGGGCGGGTCTGCGACCTTCGCCAAGGTGACGGCGCAGAATGTCGGCAAGCGCTTTGCCATGGTGCTCGACGGCCGCGTCCTGTCGGCCCCGTCGATCAACGAACCGATCCTGGGCGGCAGCGCGCAGATTTCGGGCAACTTCACTGTCGCAAGCGCCAATGCGCTGGCGATTTCGCTGCGGTCGGGCGCGCTGCCGGTGAAGATGGCGGTCGTCGAGGAGCGGACGGTGACGCCCGAACTCGGCGCCGATTCGATCCGTAAGGGCGCGATCGCCGGGATCATCGCGACGGTTGCGGTGCTGGCGTTTATGATCGTCGTCTATGGCCGCTTCGGCATCTACGCGAACGTCGCGCTCTTCTTCAACATCTTCCTGATCGTCGCGATCATGGCGGCGTTCAATGCCACGCTGACGTTGCCCGGTATCGCGGGTTTTGTGCTCACGATCGGCGCCGCGGTCGACGCCAACGTGCTGATCAACGAACGCATCCGCGAAGAGCTGAAACGCGGGCGACGCGTATTCCAGGCGGTCGAGCTTGGCTATAGCGAAGCCAGCCGCGCGATCTTCGACGCCAATATCACCAACGTCATTGCCGCCGCGCTGATGTTCTGGTTCGGTACCGGGCCGATCAAGGGCTTCGCGGTCGTGCTCACCATCGGCATCGTGACCAGCGTCTTCACCGCGGTTACCGTGACCCGCATGTTCGCGGCGCACTGGCTGCACAAGACGCGTCCCGCGTCGCTGAATATTTGATAGAGGGACCGATCCCATGCGTCTGCTGAAACTCGTCCCTGAAGACACCAACATCCACTTCCTCAAGTGGCGCAACATCGCCATGGGGATCAGCTTCCTGATGATCGTCGCGTCGATCGTGCTGGTCGCGGTGCGCGGGCTGAACCTTGGCGTCGACTTCGTCGGCGGCCAGTCGGTGCGCGTCGAATTTTCGGGCACTATGCCCAAGATCGACGAGATTCGCGAAAAGGTCGACAATATCGGACTCGGCGAAGCGACGATCCAGCAATTCGGGTCCGACCAGGCGGTGTCGATCCGTACCGCGCTGCCCGAAGGCGACAAGGCGGCCGCCGACCGTGCGGGCAAGCAGCTTGTCGACGGCATATCGGGCGAGTTGCTGCGCACCGGTGCACTCAGCCTCGCGCTCGCGATGATCGCGATTTCGATCTATATCTGGATCCGCTTCGAATGGCAGTTCGGGGTCGGGGCGCTGTTCGCGCTGTTCCACGACGTCATGCTGACCTTCGGTTTCTTCGCGCTGACGCAGATGCAGTTCGACCTTAACATCGTGGCCGCGCTGCTGACGATCATCGGCTATTCGCTGAACGATACGATCGTGGTCTATGACCGCATCCGCGAAAATCTGAAGAAATATCGCAAGATGGAGATCATCCCGCTGCTCGACCTCAGCATCAACGAGACGCTGGCGCGCACGGTGATGACCAGCTTCACGATGCTGATCGCGCTCGCGGTGCTGCTGTGGGTCGGGCCGGACGTGATCTTCGGCTTTACCGCTGCAATGCTGCTCGGCATTTTCGTCGGCACCTATTCGTCGATCTATATGTCGGCGCCGATCCTGGTGTGGCTGAAGGTCGGTCCCGACAGCTTCGTGCCGCGGACCAGCGCCGCGACGCAGGGCGCCGAGCGCGTGACCAGCAAAGAGGACGACGACGGCGCTGTCGTCTGATCGCTCAGCAGCCCGCGCAGCGACGGAGATGCTCCGCGAGCTCGCGGCCGTTGCGGTCCCAGTCGAAGCGGCCGGCAAGGCTCGCCGCGACCGCATCCGGCGCAGCGGGCGCCGCCAATAGCGCGCGCACCGCATTGGCGATCGCCGCTGGTGTGCGCTCGACGATCCGTCCTGCCGCCGGACCGACGGCATCACCACGGCATCGACCGCGCGGTAGAGCTGCGGCAAGTCGGCATTGGCGACCGGACCCATCAGGTGAACCCGGTCGGCGACGCCGAGCCGCTGCGCCAGGGCGCGATATCGCGCTTCCTCTTCGCCCGCACCCGCCAGCCAATAGTGGACCCCCGGCAAGGTTGGCAGCGCTTCGATGACGAGTGCCTGGCCCTTGCGGGGGATCAGCGCGCCGACGGTCGCGATCGCGGGCGCGTCCCCCATGCCGAGCGCCGCGCGGGCCGCGGTGCGGTCGCCGGGATGAAAGCGCATGGTGTCGATGCCCGTATAGTGGACCATCGTCTTGCCCGCATCGATGCCGATCGCCGCCATGTCGCCGCGCATCGCCTCCGACACGGCGAGCAATCCGGCGGCGCGCTCGGCGGCGGCGAGCAGTTGCGGGCGAGTCGCCGGATCGTGGCCGAAATGGCTGATGTCGGCGCCGCGCGCCTTGATCGAAAAGGGAAGGCCGAAGGCGTCCGCGATACGCATTGCGGCGGGACCGTCGGGATAGAAGAATTGGGCATCGACGACATCGAAGTCGCCTTGCCGCGCAATCGGCAACACGGCGCGCGCGATCGCCGCCGGATTGCGCGCTGCGCCGAATTTCGGAATCAGCGTGAAGCGCGGCCGATGGACGGTGAGGCCCCGCCACGCCTCGCGCTGTGGCAATCGGCGCAGCGCCCGATATCGTGGATGGAGCGAAAGCGGGAAGGGCGGAAGGCCGACGGGAGCGACGATGGTCAGCATGACGCCCGGCTGCGCGGCGAGCGCAAGCAGGCTCTTTTTGACGAAAAGGCCGAAATTGGGGCGCGCCGCATCGGGAAAGAGCGTGGCGATCGACAGGATGCGAAGGGGCTTCATTTCCGCCTCATCGCGCCATCAAAGCGTCCGGATGAGGCGGACCGCGACCGCGGCCCATGGCGGGTTGCTCACCACCTGCTGGCGCTGACCGGCTCCAAGCGGGAGCAGGTGCAGCTTTTCGCCATCGATGTTGAGCAGCCGCGCAAAGATGAAGCGACCGGCGGGGCGCGGCACGAGCAGGTCGCGGTTGAGCGCGCTGGTCCAGTCGCCCTCGACCTTGCGGCACCATATCTCGTCGCCCGCGCGATAGTCCCCGATCGACGAGGTGACGCGCACGGCGATCATGTCCTCGGTCGGACGCGCGGTCAGCGCCTGTTCGACGCGCGTCGGCGCATGGGCGCCATCGGCGCCGAGCAGCGCGGTAATCGCAAGCTGGGTATCCTGCGGCAGCTGGACGAGATCGGCAGCATCGACGCCGAGCGCCTTGGCGATGCGGTTCATCCAGCCGAGCGACAGGGTGCGCGTTCCCGTTTCGAGGCGTCCGATCGTCTGGGCGGTCGTCGGCGGGTCGCAGCGCTGCGCAACCTCTTCGAGCGTCAGTCCCTTGGCGCGGCGCACGGCGCGGATGCTGTTGATCATGACGAACCTCCGATAACCAAATCGGTTTCTTCTTTCCTACAAAATATTCCAATGTCAAGCCGACACTCCCAGCAAGGAGAATCGCATGACGACGCGCCATTTCGTAACCCGCCTGCATCCCGACGATCGGGTTGATCCCGGCAAGGCGGGGCCGCAGGTGATGCGGCATGTCACCGTCAATGTCGCGGAAAGTCCGCTGGCATGGCTCGCGGCGCGCGGGATGGTCTCGGACGCGCACTATCGCGCCGGCGAGCGGCTGCGGACCGATTATGAGCGGGCAGGGCTGGCGGGACGGGTGACGATGCGCTGGGACGCGGCGCCGCCGTCGAAAAGCCGCGGAGGCGCCCGCGCCGCCGATGCCTCGCTGGCGCGCATCGACGCGCATCGACGCTTCCATGCCGCGGTGGAGCATGTCGGGCCGGGACTGGCCGACATCTGCTGGCGGGTGGTTTGTGCGGGCGAGGGGATCGGCGGCGCCGAAAAGGCGCTGGGGTGGCCATCGCGATCGGGCAAGCTGGTTTTGACGCTGGCGCTTGATCGGCTGGCGCGCTTCTATGGAACCGGCTGAGCGGGGTGGCGCAACTTCTCGCTGGACCCTCGCGCACCGCACCGCTTATAGGCTTCGCCGATGTTTTCGCCCGAACGGGCAGGGGAAGGACAAGAGCATGAGCGTAACGACGGTTCCATTGCGCCCGGTGAGCAAGGGCGGGCTGTGGCTGCTGTGGATCGGCCTGATCGCGCTGCTGGGCATCGGCGTCGCGTTCGCCCTGACGCACACGCCGCGGATCGGTTTCGAGGTCGTCAAGGAAGGCAGCGGGCGCCACTTCAGGTGTCGCAGGTTGTTCCCGGCTTTGCCGACGCACTGACCCGGATGAAGAAGGGCGGCAAATACAAGGTCGTGATTCCGCCGGCGCTGGGGTATGGGGACCGCGCCGCCGGGCCGATTCCCGCGAACAGCACCTTGCACTTCGACATCGAACTGATCGACTTCCGCAGCGAAGCCGAAGTGCGCGCGATGCAGCAGATGATGCAGCAGCAACAGATGATGCAGGGCGCCCCCGGCGGCGCACCCGGAGCGCCGGGCGCCGCGCCGCAGCCCTGATCGGGATTTTCCGTTTTGAAGAAGCGGCGGTGAGCTAGGCGCTCGCCGCCGCTTTTTTCTTGGGGGCGGCGCGCGCGTTCCGCTCGGCCTCGCGCTCCAGTGCGACCTTGATCATCGCGACGATCGGGTCGGCGAGGAACAGCCCCATGATACCGAGCAAGGTGCCGAGCAGGATCTGCGCGCCGAGGACGAGCGCCGGGGCAAGGTCGACCGTCTGCTT
>LULG01000442.1_pt1 | contig 14334 bp, 13 predicted proteins | sample 728211 | NCBI WGS metagenome assembly LULG01 (sample SAMN03860295, study PRJNA289734) | marine metagenome | biome: seawater column; feature: ocean; material: water; isolation source: Red Sea water column Station 169 - depth 200m | place: Saudi Arabia: Red Sea | collected 2011-10-15 | depth 200 m | reverse complement strand
GCCGATACCGATCAGCCGCGACAATTTCTGCGACAGGCCCCAGCCGGGCATGACGCCGACGCGCGCATGTGTGTCGGCGAAGCGCGCTGCCGTCGATGCGATCAATATGTCGCAGGCGAGCGCAAGCTCGAACCCGCCGGTGATCGCAACCCCGTTGATCGCGCCGATCACCGGCTGCGGGCAGAGCTCGATCGCCTTGACCGGATTCTCGTCGGCGTCGGTGGCATTGGCGGCGCCCAGATTGCTGGTGTCGGCCCCCAGTTCCTTGAGGTCGAGCCCGGCGGTGAAGGCCCGCTCGCCCGCCCCCGTCAGCACGATCGCGCGCACGCCGTCGTCGGCGGCAAGCCGCCGCATCACCGCCGCAAGCTCGGCGCGCAACGCCCGCGAGAGCGCATTCATTGCCTCGGGGCGGTTCAGGGTGACCGTTGCTACGGCATCATAATGGGCGACGAGGACAAGGGACATCAGGCGATTTCTCCGAAAGATCGATAATCGTCGACATGCGCGTTGGCACGGCGGAAGTTGGTGAAGCTCATGCTCGCCGACAGGTCGAGCGCCTCGACCTGATGCCACCATCCAACGGGCAGGAAGATCGCCTCGCCCGGCGCGATCACGCATTCGAGAACCGGCGGCGTTTCGGCGGTGCCATCGCCCGCCGGGAGCGCTTCGTTGCCCCAGTCGGAAAAGCAATGGCGGCTGTTGCGCATCCGCGCAAAGGCCCAGGGCGGCGCCATGCGGACCCGCTTGCGGCCCATGACCTGTACGAGCAGATTGTTCGTCAGATCGTGGTGCCAAGGCGTCAGCGTCCCTTTGGGACCGAGCCAGAAAAAGCCGTCGCGGCCGTCGCGCGGTTCCAAGAGGTCGATCGGCGCCAGGTCGTCCCACAGGACCGCGAGCGCCGCCGCGTTGGTACCGCTGTTATAGGCCGTCAGATAGATGTCGTTGCTGACCTCGTTCCCCCGCAACCAGTCGATCAGCTCGCCGAACCGCAGCATCCGCCGGTGAGCGTCCTTGGCGAGTTCATAATCGGGGTCGCCGTCGCGCCCCATCTGCGCCTCGACCGCCGCGCCGCCCGCGACCGCCGCAAAATGATCGAGCGACCAGCGCGACAGGGCGGGCCAATGATCGACGAGGCCGGCCAGCTTCACCGGACGGTTCGCATCATAATAGCCGCGATAAAAGTCTGCGGTCGCGATGCGGTCGACGGTATCGAGCGCGAAGCCGCCTTCGCTCTCGCGCGCAAGCCGCGCCTGATTGGCGAACAGCCATTGCTGCTTGGCGCTCCGCGCCGCCTGCCGCCGCAACGCAAGCGCCATCGGGGTCTTTGGCCAGCCGCTCGACCTCATATTTCGCCGATGCCGCCGACACGCCCGCGGCGATCAGCCGCGCATGCAGCGCCGCATCATCGTCGCCCGCGGCCAGCCCGTCGGCGAGGATAAGGCGCTTGTCGGCTTGGGGCATCGAACGACTCCAAAGGGGCAGCGCCCACCCTATGATCGCGAATGCGTCGGTATCAAGACGCCCGGCTCAGCGGCGCTCCGTCGCGGGCTCTTCCCCGGTCGCGCCGTCCGCTGTCTCCTTCGGCGGTTCGGCGGGGGTGAAGCTGCCGTTTTCGATCAGCCATTGCGGGTAGCGGCCCTGAATGTCGGCCATGATGCGGTCGATCGCCGCAGCGACCTGTTCGCCTTCGCCCTCGCGGTCGCGCTGTACGACGACGCGGCGCGCCTGCGCATCGACCAGCACCCGTTCGCGCGGGATCAATTCGCCGATGGTCAGCCCGGCGATGATCCCCATGCTGTCGGCGTCGCGCTGTTCGAGCGCGGCGAGACGCTGGTTCAGCCGTTCCTCGAACTGCACCGCGGCGTTGGTCTGCTGCTTGAGCTGGACGAGGTTCACGCTGACGTCGCGGTCGAGATCGCCGCGCACCTTGGTGGCAAGCTGATCGTTGAGCTGCGCCGAATATTGGTCGACGAGGACGACGCCGTCGACCGCCACCTCCTCGTCCTCGGTGCGGACATTCAGGCTGTCGACGCGGTCGCCGTCGCCAAGGAGGCGGTTGAGTTCGGACTGCACCGCCGAACGCGCCCGGATTTCGCGCGCGATATTGTTGAGCGACAGCGCCAGCGGAATCGACAGCACGCCCAGCGTGACGATGATTCCGGTTATCTGCATCGCCGTATGCTGCGGGGTCAGCGACGGGCCGAATTTGTTGACCCGGGCGACGATTGTCGCGGCAAAGGCGATGGCGAGCGTGTTGGTCAGAAAGAGCAGCGCCGAACCAAGCGCGAAGTCGGGGCGACCGGTGGCAAGCCCGAAACCGATCGTCGAGAGCGGCGGCACCAGCGCCGTCGCGATCGCGACGCCAACCATGACGCCCGACAGCTTGCGCAGGATTGCGTAGACGCCAGCGATACCGCCGACCACCGCAACGCCCAGATCGAGCAATGTCGGCTGGGTCCGCGCGCGCAGTTCGGGGGTGACGTCCTTGATCGGCGACAGCCAGATGATCAGCATCGCGACGAGCACCGCGACCGCCATCCCCGCCGCCATCGTGATGAGCGAACGCTTGATGAGATTGGATTCGAGCGTCGCGAGGCCGAAGCCGACGCCCATGATCGGGCCGAGCAGCGGCGATACCAGCATCGCGCCGATCACCACCGCCGCCGACCCTTGAAGCAGGCCGAGCGTGGCGATCGCCGCCGACAGCGTGATCAGCAACAGGAATTTCTGGTTGAGCCGCGCGTCGCGCGCGACGCTGGCCAGAATCAGCGCGCGGCCGTGGACGGCTTCCTCGTCGTCGGCCGCGCGGTCATCATCGTCGATTTCGCGCCCCGGCCCCGGCCGCGCAGACCGGCGACCGCCGGCGTTGAACGGCGCGTCGCCCAGTCCGGGCACTCCGGGATGATTGCCGGCCATATGGTCGGGCGGTTAGATCTTGCCGGTCAGTTCGGGCACCGCGCTGAACAGGTCAGCGACGAGGCCGAGGTCGGCGACCTGGAAGATCGGCGCGTCTTCGTCCTTGTTGATCGCGACGATCGTCTTCGAATCCTTCATCCCCGCAAGGTGCTGGATCGCGCCCGAGATGCCGATTGCGAAATAGACTTCCGGTGCGACGATCTTGCCGGTCTGGCCGACCTGATAGTCGTTGGGGACATAGCCCGCATCGACCGCGGCGCGCGAAGCACCGAGCGCGGCGCCGAGCTTGTCGGCGAGCGGAACGATGACTTCCTGATATTTCTCGCTCGAACCCAGCGCGCGGCCGCCCGACACGATGATCTTCGCCGAGGTGAGCTCGGGACGATCCTGCTTGGCGATCTCAGCGCCGACGAAGCTCGAAATGCCGGCGTCGCTGCCAGCCGAGACGGCTTCGATCGCGCCCGAACCGCCGGTCGCCGCTGCCTTCTCGAACGCAGTGCCGCGCACGGTGATGACGAGCTTCGCGTCCGAGCTTTCGACGGTCGCGATCGCGTTGCCGGCGTAGATCGGACGCGTGAAGGTCTTCGGACCCTCGACCGACAGGATTTCCGAAATCTGCATCACGTCGAGCAGAGCGGCGACGCGCGGCGCGATATTCTTGCCGGTGGTGGTCGCAGGCACGACGAACGCGTCGTGGCTGCCCATCAGATCGGCGACGAGCGGCGCGATATTTTCGGGCAGATTGTGACCGAAGGCCGCGTTGTCGGCGACATGCACCTTGCCGACGCCCGCGATTTCCGACGCCGCCTTGGCAACGCCATCAACGCCTTCGCCGGCGACGAGCAGATGGACTTCGCCAAGCTTCGAAGCCGCGGTTACTGCGGCGAGCGTGGCATCCTTCACGGCGCTGCCGTCATGTTCGACCCAAACCAGAGTTTTCATCTCTAACGTTTCCTTCTGATCCGTTCGCCCTGAGCCTGTCGAAGGGCCATTCTTTCTTCAAGAAGAACGGGGCTTCGACAAGCTCAGCCCGAACGGGATTGGGTTATTAGCTATGGACGCCCATCGCCTTCAGCTTGGCAACCAGTTCATCGACATCGGCGACCTTGACGCCGGCCGAGCGGACGGGCGGTTCCGAGACCTTGACCGTCTTGACGCGCGGCGCGGTGTCGACGCCGTAATCGGCGGGCGACTTGGTATCGAGCGGCTTCGACTTCGCCTTCATGATGTTCGGCAGCGACGCATAGCGCGGCTCGTTCAGACGCAGGTCGGTGGTGACGATTGCGGGAAGCTTCAGCTTCACCGTTTCAAGGCCGCCGTCGACTTCGCGCGTGACGCTGACATGATCGCCTTCGACATTGACCGCGCTGGCGAAGGTGCCCTGCGCCCAGCCGGTGAGCGCAGCGAGCATCTGGCCGGTCTGGTTGTTGTCGCCGTCGATCGCCTGCTTGCCGAGGATCACGAGACCCGGCGTTTCGGCATCGGCAATCGCCTTCAATATCTTCGCGATCGCGAGCGGTTCGGCGTCGTCGTCGGCCTGCACCAGGATCGCGCGGTCGGCGCCCATCGCGAGCGCGGTGCGCAGCGTTTCCTGCGCCTTCGCCGGGCCGACGGACACCGCGACGATCTCGGTCGCGACGCCCTTTTCCTTGAGACGGATCGCCTCTTCGACGGCGATTTCGTCGAAGGGGTTCATCGACATCTTGACGTTGGCCAGGTCAACGCCCGTGCCGTCCGCCTTCACCCGCGGCTTCACGTTGTAATCGAGCACCCGCTTCACGGGGACGAGGATTTTCATGGCTTTTCAGCTCCTCTCGAAGAATTGTGCAGTGCGCCATAATTGGCGTTTACGTAAACGTCAACCTTGCAGTCCCCCTCTCCCGCAAGCGGGAGAGGCAGCGAGACTTGCGGACTTTGTCCGCTAGTCGCAGCGGTGTGGGCAAGCACGCGAGGATGCTGGCCCACACCAAGTTCGACTAGGCAGCAAGCTGCCAAGTCTTCCTATCCTCTCCCGCCTGCGGGAGAGGATGATAGTCATCAGGCCGCCTTGGCAACCTCGGCGACGATCTTCTTCGCCGCGTCGCCCAGATCGTTCGCGGGAACGATCGCGAGACCCGAGTTCGCCAGGATTTCCTTGCCCTTTTCGACGTTCGTGCCTTCCAGGCGGACGACGAGCGGCACCGACAGATTCACTTCCTTCGCCGCGGCGACGATGCCTTCGGCGATGATGTCGCACTTCATGATGCCGCCAAAGATGTTGACGAGAATGCCCTGAACGGCGGGATCCTTGAGGATGATCTTGAACGCCGCGGTGACCTTTTCCTTGTTCGCGCCGCCGCCGACGTCGAGGAAGTTGGCCGGGAAAGCGCCATTGAGCTTGATGATGTCCATCGTCGCCATCGCAAGGCCGGCGCCATTGACCATGCAGCCGATATTGCCGTCGAGCTTGATGTAGGCGAGGTCATATTCGCTCGCCTCGACCTCGGCCGGATCTTCTTCGGTCAGGTCGCGCAGCTCGGCGAGATCCTTGTGACGGAACATCGCGTTCGAATCGAAGCCGACCTTTGCGTCAAGGACATAGAGCTTGTCGCCTTCGTCGGTCGGGCAGATGGCGAGCGGGTTGATTTCGATCTGCGAGGCGTCGGTGCCGAGGAATGCGGCATAGAGGCCGTCGAGGATCTTCGCCGCCTGCTTGGCAAGATCGCCCGACAGGTCGAGCGCCTTGGCCACCGCGCGGCCGTGGTGCGGCATCAGGCCGGTGGCGGGATCGATGGTGATGGTGTGGATCTTTTCGGGGGCCGAGTGCGCGACTTCCTCGATGTCCATCCCGCCTTCGGTCGACGCGACGACCGCGATGCGGCTGGTGGCGCGATCGACGAGCAGCGCGAGGTAGAATTCCTTGCCGATGTCGACGCCGTCGGTGATGTACAGGCGGTTGACCTGCTTGCCGGCTTCGCCGGTCTGGATCGTCACCAGCGTGTTGCCCAGCATGTCCTTGGCGTGCGCTTCGACTTCCTCGATGCTCTTGGCCAGGCGAACGCCGCCCTTGGCATCGGGCCCGAGTTCCTTGAACTTGCCCTTGCCGCGGCCGCCCGCGTGGATCTGTGCCTTGACGACGTAAAGCGGTCCGGGGAGCTGCTTTGCCGCCGCGACGGCTTCCTCGACACTCATCGCGGGAATGCCCTTGGGCACCGCGACGCCAAATTTCGCGAGCAGTTCCTTGGCCTGATATTCGTGGATGTTCATGAGCTCTGCCGGGCCTTTCGACTCTGTAAGCGGGGAGATATGCGGCGCCGCATAAGCACAAGTTGCGCGGCAAGGCTACCCCTGCCGCGCCCAGAAAATCTTGACACGCGCCAAAGCGGCGGTTGGATCAGCGCAGCGCACACACCGCGGCGGAGCTGGTCGTCACCGCCAATATCTCCGGATCCTTTAGCGCGCGGACCTTGCGGAAGAACTGGTCGAGCGTCAGGTCGGTGATTTCGCGGTCTTTCAGGCTGCCCAGCGCCGACAGGCGGCGAAGCTGGACGAGCGACAGCCGGTCGACCATGCGCCCCGCCATGCACGTCGACATCGCCTTCGACAGACCCGCATTCTGGAGCCCGTTGCGCAGCCGCGTCTCGGGCGTTGCGCAGGCGGACAGGACCAGCGGCAGCGCCAGCAGCGGAACCATCACCCGTTTCATCGAAACCTACTTTCCGTGAAATTCGGCCACCGCGCCGGAAACCGCCTGCATCAGCGCCATACGCGCGGGGATCGACGCCGATGTATCGCCCAGCATCACGACGATGGCATAGCGCGTACCGTCGGGTGCGGTGGCGATGCCGATGTCGTTATAGCCTGCCGTCTCGCCCTTGTAATCTTGGCCGGTGCCGGTCTTGTGCATGAAGTCCCAGCCCGAGGGGAGACCGGCCTTCAGCCGCTTCGGCCCGCTGTGCGTCCGGCTCATCGCCTTGCGCGTCGAATCGGGCAGCGCGGCGCGCGCCTGCTGGAAGGCGTTGCCCCGCGAATAGCTCTGCTGCCACGACAGGCCCGCGGTCGCGCTCTGCAACAGGCGTTCGCCGGGACCGAAACGGATCGATCCCAAATCCTTCTTCGCGATGAAGCGCCGGACCGCCTCGGGACCGCCCACCGTGCGCAGCAGGCTGTCGTTGGCGGTGTTGTCGCTGTGCGTGATCGCGGTTTCGATAAGGTCGCGCACGCTCATCGTCACCTTGCCTTCGGCGCGCACGCGCGCCGCGAGCGGCTGATGGAACAGGGTGAGGTCGTTGGGGCCGATGTCGACCTGGCGGTCGAGGCTGAGCTTGCCCTGGTCGACCGCATCGAGCACGGTCATCGCCACCCACAGTTTCGACACGCTCTGCTGCGGGAATAATTCGCCGCCGCGTTCCGAAAACGACCATTCGCCGTCGATACGCTGAACCGCGATGCCGGTCTTGCCGGGAAAAGTTCGCCAAAGCTGCGAAATCCGGTCGCTGAGACCACTCGGCGGGCGCCGGAAGCCCGGATCGACGACGTCCTTGGGGGGCGCATTCACCGCGCGCGCCGGGGTTGCGGTGCTGACCGGCGGCCCGATGGGAACGCTGACCGCAACGCGCGGCGCCGTTTGCGCCTGCCGCGGCGTCGGCACCAGTGCCGCGCCGCTGACACAGCCCGCCAGCGCCATACCGCCAATCGCCATACCGAGCAGCCGCCTGCCCGAAAATCCCAACGCCATCATAACCCCGCAACCCGCGACCAGTTTATCGCCCGACCTTTTTGGTCGGCACCATGCGTCCCGCACTCCGCCTGCGCGGACCAGCGATTTGCGGTGAATGATTCCTATCGCGCGATAAGTGGCGGAACGCTGAACGGCTTGCCGCGTGCGGCGCCGTTCAGGGCGCCGGGGTCGCCCGCACCCATTCGGGATAGAGGCGTTTCAGCGCCGCCAGCTTGGGCGCGTCCCAGCGGCGGATATAGCCATTGTCGGGATGCAGGCGCATGAAATCCTGATGATAGGCTTCGGCGCGGTAAAAGCCTTTGTAGCTTTCGACCGGCACCACGATCGGCGCCTTGAAATAACGGCCCTTGCCGATCTGTGCCAGATACGCGGTCGCAACCTGCCGCTGCGCGGCATCCATCGGCACGATCGCGGCGCGATATTGGGTGCCGCTGTCGGGCCCCTGCCGGTTCTTCAGCGTCGGATCGGCGACCACGGAAAACAGGATGCGCAACAAGGTGCCATAGCTGACCACCGACGGGTCATAGACGATACGAACCGACTCGGCATGTCCGGTCGTGCCGGACGAGGTCTGGTCATATTCGGCGGTGGCCTTGCTGCCGCCATGATAGCCCGATTCGACCGACACGACGCCCTTCACATTGGAAAAGACGCCCTCGACGCCCCAGAAGCACCCGCCCGCGAGCACGGCAACCGCGCGCTTCGCCTTCACGGCGGGATCGACGGCCGCCGCGGGGAGCTTGACGACGCTTTCCGCCTGCGCGGGCGCGCATTGCGCCAGCACCGCGGCAGCAATCAGCGCGGCGAAGGGGCGCGGCATCGCGGTCAGATCGGCATGGCGACCGCCGGCTGATTCAGCACGACGATCAAGGCACCAATGGCGAAGCCGGCGAGCATGGTCGGAAACCAGTCGGAGCGGAACATCGAAAACATAAAAGCCTCTTTTTGTCATATTGTCGTTTTCGCGGGGGAGGCCCCCTCGGTTACAGCGACGATATGGCGCGCCCCGTGCCGCCGTGCAGTGACCGCCATCACCCATAGCGACGATGGCTTACTATCCGGTGAACCGGATGAGGGGGCATCGTTCAGACGGCGCCGGTCCGGCGCCGCGGTCAGCGCAGCGCGGCGCAGGCCTGCTGGATGCGGATGCACGCTTCCTTGAGCACCGCCTCCGACGTCGCATAGGAAACGCGGAAGGCTGGCGACAGACCGAAGGCCGCGCCATGCACCGCCGCGACGCGCGCGGTGTCGAGGAAATAATCGATCAGCGCTTCGTCGCTGTCGATCGGCTTGCCGTCGGGGGTCGTCTTGCCCATGCAGCCGCTCGCGTCGGGATAGACATAGAAGGCCCCGTCGGGAACCGGGCAGTTCAGCCCCGGCGCGTCGTTGAGCATAGCGACCACCATGTCGCGGCGCTTGCGGAAGGCGGCGTTGCGCTCCTCGAGAAACTGCTGCGGCCCGCCGAGCGCGGCCACCGCCGCGGCCTGTGCCACCGAACATGGGTTCGACGTCGACTGCGACTGCAGCTTGCCCATTGCCTTGATCAGCCATGCGGGGCCGCCGGCATAGCCGATGCGCCAGCCGGTCATCGCATAGGCCTTGGAACAGCCGTTGACGGTCAGGATACGGTCGATCAGGTCGGGGCAGCGCTGCGCCAGCGTCGAGAAGGCGAAATCGGCGTACCAGACATGTTCGTACATATCGTCGGTCATCACCATCACATGCGGATGGCGGCGGATGACCTCGCCCAGCGCGTCGAGCTCTTCGGGCGAATAGGCGGCGCCCGACGGGTTCGACGGCGAATTGAAGATGATCCAGCGCGTCTTCGCGGTGATCGCGGCGTCGAGCTGTTCGGGCGTGATCTTGTAATTCTGCGCCGCCGACGCCTCGATCGTCACCGGCGTGCCGCCGGCAAAGGCGACGATGTCGGGATAGCTGACCCAATAGGGTGCCGGGATAATCACCTCGTCGCCGGGGTCGACCGTCGCGACGAGCGCGTTGAACAGCGTGTGCTTGCCGCCGACATTGACCGTGATCTGGTCGAGCCCGAAGTCGAGCCCGTTGTCGCGGCGGAACTTGCCGCGGATCGCTTCCTTGAGCGCGACCGTGCCGTCGACCAGCGTATATTTGGTCTGGCCGCCGCGGATCGCCTCGATCGCCGCTTCCTTGACGAAATCGGGCGTGTCGAAATCGGGCTCGCCCGCCGACAGGCCGATCACATCGACGCCGTCCGCCTTCAGCTTGGTGACGCGCGCGGTCATCGCGAGCGTGGCCGACGGCTGGATGCGGTTGAGGGCGGCGGAGGTGTGCGGCTTCAGCGACATGACGATACTTTCCGTGGCTTGCGCGGACAGGCTGCAAAATGACAGGAAATTGCGCGGGGCCGCGCCTAAAGCCTCCGCCCGCAATAGGCAAGTCGGCGGCGCCATAAATTAGCTATGCAAGCCGAAAGTTCAGCCTGCGGGCTGCGCCAGCCGCGCCGGGATCAGCCCGCGCAGCGAATTGCCGATGAAGAAGCCGTCCGCAAGATCGGCGAGGCGCAGATGCGACTCGACCGCTCGCCCCTTTTCGACCAGTTCGGCGCGCAGCACGCCGGGCAACAAGCCGAGCGACAGCGGCGGCGTGAGCAACAGGCCGTCGCGTTCGACGAAGATATTGCTCCAGCTTCCTTCGGTCACGAACCCCGGCTCGTCGACGAACACGACTTCGGCGGTGCCGTGCGCCGCACGCACTTCGTCATAGGCGCCGCGAAGGCTGGTCTTGTGGGTCAGACGGAAATCGCCGGGAGCGAGCGGCGCAGGCGCGACGGCGACCGGCACCGGGAGCTCGGCAAGCCGCGGCAATGGCGACACTTCGACCGCAAGCGCGCCCGAAGGCGCGAGCCGCATCCGCACGCGCGCGGCGCTGCGCAGGCGAAAGGTCGCCGACTGCAGATTGTTGCGCGCGCCGTGACGGTCGAAACGAAAGCCCAGCGCCTCGGCGCTCGCCTTCATGCGCGCCAGATGCCCCTCGAGCCGCTGGACGCCGTCCACGGGATCGAAGTGCATCGTCTCGATCAGATCGAAGCTTTGCCCGGCAGCGACCACAAATTCCCCCTTGGCCAGACATTCGCGCCATTCTTCAGCCGGTTCGCTGTCGGCGACGATTCCGGAACCCAGTCCCAGCGTGGCGCAATGCGCTCCGTCGCGCAAGTCGCGCTGCGACGGAAAGACGAGCGTGCGGATCGCGACATTGAACGCCGCCTCGCCATCGGGCGCGATGAAGCCGATCGAACCGGTGTAAATCCCGCGCGCTTCGTCCTCCAGTTCGTCGATGATCTCCATCGCCCGCACCTTGGGTGCGCCGGTGATCGACCCGCAGGGAAAGGCGGCGCGCAGCACGTCCGCGGCGCCCTTGTCCGCGGGCAGGCGCGCGGTGACGTCAGAGACGAGCTGATGAATCGTCGGATAGGTCTCGACGCGAAACAGGTCGGGCACCGCGACCGATCCGGCCTCGGCAACGCGCGACAGATCGTTGCGGAGCAGATCGACGATCATCAGATTTTCGGCGCGCTGCTTGGGATCCTGCGCGAGCGTCCGCGCCGCGCGCGCGTCGCTTTCGGGATCGGGGCTACGCGCGGCCGTGCCCTTCATCGGCCGCGCCATCACCGCGCCGCCGCGCAGCGCAAAGAAAAGCTCGGGCGACAGCGACGCGACCGCCTGCTCGCCGGTCCAGATGAAACCGCCATATCCCGCGCGCGCCGTCTGCCGCAGCCGCGCATAGACGGCGAGCGGATCGCCCGCGAAGGGCACGTCGGCGCGAAAGGTCAGATTGGCCTGATAAATGTCGCCGGCGCGAATATAATCGAGAACCCGCGCGACTGCGGCCTCATAGTCCGCACGCGCCACGCGCGGCTGTGGGGCGCCGATCCAAGCGGCATCGGGATCGGGTAGAAGCGACGCAACTGCGTCGGCATCGATCCGCTCGACACGCTCGAACAGGCCGAACCAGCCGAGCGGCGCATCGAAGTCCATCGGCAAGGCAGAGCGGTGCCGCGAGGCGGGCGCCAGCGCCTTGCCCCCATCATAAGCGAGATAGCCGGCGGCATGCAGCCCGCGCGCGCCCGCGGCCTCCAGCCCATCGAGCAGAGCCGCCACGTCCCGCACCTCACGCGCGCAGAGGATTTCTATCGGATCGCGGAACAGCCGCGCGCACGCTGCATTCTCTGCCCGCGCGTCGTCGAGCAGTACAAAGGGCGAAGCGCCAGCCGTCGGCCGACCCAACCGCGCGGTCGTCGTCATGGCAAGGCGATCAAAGGCGCCGGGCAGTCAGCGGTCGCGCTTCATGCGGATCGACCGCCCACCCTCTACGCTGGCGAAATAGCTGCCCATCGTCGCGGTCTTGATATGGATCTTCTGGCCGGGTTTGGGTTGCCGCGGTAACACCGTCGTATCGATCTGCGACCAGACGGCGCCGTCTTCCATCGTCATCGTATATTTCCCGGACTGGTTCATGCTCACCGATTTGATGACCGTATCGATCTCGCGCACCTCATCCTCGTCGCCGCCGAAAATGCCACCGAGCTTGGGAAAGCTGAATCCGAACAGTCCACGGCGCGTCTTCTTGGCCGTTTCGCGGTCGGTAAAGACAATTTCGCGGGCCTCGTCCGCACTGGCAAGCGACCCAACCTCGCGGTCGAAACAGGCAAGACGCTGCGCCGGATCGGCGATGTCGCGGCAAGCATAGAGCTGTTCGATCTGCGCCGGGCGGGGTGCCGCCTTGTCTTTGTCCTTTGCAGACGCCGGGGTCACAATCAGACAGCCCATGACGGCAACGGCCGCGACGATCCGAGATGAAAGCTGCAACATGACGATCCCCCTGCAAAGACGATGGCTCTGCCTAGCCGCCGCGGCGGCGGCCCGCAAGCGCGCTGCCGATTGCGATATCGGCTTACTGACCCTAGTGTAAGGAAATCCCGCCTCATTTTGCGAAAGGACGCCATCCCCCGATGGGCACGCTCTACGACTGGTCGACCGAATATCGCCACCCCGCCGCCTGGGACCAGTCGTTCGCGCCGCTCTCGCTCCCCGCCATGCTCGCCGACAGCGTCGCGCGGCGCGGCGAAGCGCCGATGCTCGACTTCATGGGGCGCCGTTTCAGCTATGCCGAAGTTGCAGACGGGGTTGCCCGCGTCGCGCGCGGCCTGCAGCAGCGCGGCATCGGCAAGGGCAGCCGGGTCGGCCTGTTCCTGCCCAACGTCCCGCATTATGTCGCCGCCTATTATGGCGCGCTCGCCGCGGGTGCGACCGTGGTCAATTTCTCGCCGCTCTACACGGTCGCCGAACTCGAGGCGCAGGTGGAGGATTCGGGAACCGACACGCTGTTCACGATCAGCGCCTCGGCACTGTTGCCGACGGCGCTCGCGGTGCTTGAGGGGTCGAGCCTGAAGCGGCTGGTCGTCGGCTCGATCGCCGGCGGGCTGCCTGCCGCCAAGTCGATCCTCTACCGCCTGTTCCGGCGCAAGGAGACGGCGGCGGTGCCCGACGATCCGCGCATCATCCGTTTTTCGGCGCTGACCGACAATGACGCGCGGCCTGATCCGGTCGCGATCGACCCGGAAGGCGATGTCGCGCTGATCCAATACACCGGCGGCACCACGGGCACGCCGAAGGGCGCGATGCTGACGCACCAGAATCTGACCGCCAACGCGCGGCAGGTCAATGCGATCGACCCCGACCGCGACGCCGACGACCGCATCCTCGGCGTGCTGCCCTTCTTCCACGTCTTCGCCAATACCTGCGTCCTCAACCGGACGGTGCTGAACGGCGGCATGATCGCGATGCTCCCGCGCTTCGACGCGAAACAGGCGCTGCAGACGATCACCCGGACAAAGGCGACGGCGCTGCCGGGCGTACCGACCATGTATCAGGCACTGCTCGACCATCCCGACCTTGCCAAGACCGATTTCTCCAGCCTGCGCGTTTGCATTTCGGGCGGCGCGCCGATGCCCGCCGAACTGCGCGAGAAGTTCGTTGCAGCGACCGGCGCGTCGCTCGTCGAAGGCTATGGCCTTACCGAAAGCGCCGGGGTCGTCGCGACCAACCCCTATGAGGGTCCGGTCAAGGCCGGGACGATCGGCCAGCCGATCCCCGCGACCCATATCCGCCTGCTCGACAAGGAAGATCCGGCCAAGGACGCGCCTGAGGGCGAGCCCGGCGAGCTGGCGGTCAAAGGGCCGCAGATCATGCGCGGCTACTGGAACCGCCCCGACGCCGACCAGGACAGCTTCACCGCCGACGGCTGGCTGCTGCACGCCGGTGACTCCTACTTCCACACCTCCGAGAAGCAGTCCCCGCCCGCGCCCCCGGTCGGGCTGAAGGTCTACCAGCGCATCCTCGCCGCTGACGACGGCCTGCGCCGAGCCAACCAGGCCCGGCTGCGCGAGATGTACGCCGCGCACTCCGCTGAGGTCACGGTCTTCTCCGCCCACGACGCCTCCGAGTACGCCGCGTTCGTCTGAGGTCGTGCTGGACCCTCCGCGGGGCGGCGTCGGCAGGCGTCGGTCGGCGCAGGCGGCGAACGGCAGCGCCCGGCGCAGCGTCAGCTCCGCCGCGCCGACCGGGTCGACGAGGCGGTAGCCGATGCGGCCCGAGGCCGGGTCGGCGACACCGCCCTCGAAGGCCCGCGCCACAGCCTTGTCGTCGGCGGCGAGCCCGATG
>LULG01000343.1_pt1 | contig 14416 bp, 10 predicted proteins | sample 728211 | NCBI WGS metagenome assembly LULG01 (sample SAMN03860295, study PRJNA289734) | marine metagenome | biome: seawater column; feature: ocean; material: water; isolation source: Red Sea water column Station 169 - depth 200m | place: Saudi Arabia: Red Sea | collected 2011-10-15 | depth 200 m | reverse complement strand
CCGCCGGCACCGCCCGCCGCGCCGGATGCGCCCCCGGCTCCTCCCGCGCCGGTTCTGGACGGTCCGCACCGCATCATGATCGTCACCACCCATGGCGATGACGAAAGCGAAACCGTCACGACCTCGGCCGACGGCCCGCGGCGCGAAGTGAACCGTGTGGTCGTGCGCCAGATCGTCGATGGCGACGGCAAGGCGGAGCGCGTCGCGCTGGCACCCGGCACCGAAGCGGGTCGGCGGTTCGAGCTTCGCTTCCCGGGCAATCTGTCGCGCGACGACATTCTGGCGACGCTGAAGGAACAGGGCATTGGCGGCGCGCGCGCCGATGCCATAGCCGACAAGCTGGAAGCAAAGCGCACCGAGCGCTTCCGCACCGCGCTGGCTCCGGTGCCGCCGATGCCGCCGCTCCCGCCGATGCCTCCGATGGGCGAAGGCGCCTGGCGCTCGAAGGATGGCAAGGCGATGGCAATGGCCACCTGCAAGGACGGGCAGAAATCGGTTCGGCTGTTTTCCAGCGACGAACAGGATCAGGGCGGCCGCAACCGTATGGTGATGATGGTGTGCGGCGACGCCATGTCCGGCGAAATGCGCGCCAAGGTGATCGCCGATATGGATCGCGCCATCGCAGAAGCCGAAAAGGGCCAGTAACCGGATCAGCTTTGACGCCGGTCTTTGCTCCCCGGTTGGGATCGGCGGCAGGGGCGGGGAAAGGGAGTGCGGTTGTCCCCGCTTCCTTTCTCCGTCCCCCTTTTGCCGTTCTTTTGACTGGCGTGGGCTTTTCCTTTGGCATGGGCGATGCCACATGGGACGGGTGAGCGAAGAAAAACCTTGGCCCGACACGATCCGCGCCGGCGACTGCGAACAGCATGAGCCGCTGGTGTGCCGCGTGCTCGCGCCCAATCCGTCCCCCTATACCTTCACCGGAACCCAGACATGGATCGTTGGCGCCGGGCGCGATGTGGCGATCATCGACCCCGGCCCGACCGGATCGGGGATGAGCATCGGCGATCCGCCCGACGCGAATGGCGCGGGCCATGTCGATGCGATTTTGCGCGCCGTCGAAGGACAGCGTGTGGCGGCGATCCTCTGCACGCATACGCACCGCGACCACAGCCCGGCGGCAGCGCCGCTGAAAGAGGCGACGGGCGCGCCGATCATCGGCTGCGCACCGCTCGCGCTTTCGGACGATGGCCCGCGCGCAGATTCGGCCTTTGACCCCGATTATGCGCCCGACCGCGTGCTGACCGACGGCGAGCAGATCGCGGGCGACGGCTGGACGATCGAGGCGGTGGCGACACCGGGCCATACGTCGAACCATTTATGCTATGCGCTTGTCGAAAGCGGCGCGCTGTTCACCGGCGACCATGTCATGGCCTGGTCGACGAGCGTCGTCAGCCCGCCCGACGGCGATATGGCCGCCTATATGGCGAGCCTCGCCAAGCTGTATGACCGCGACGACCGCGTCTATTATCCGGCCCACGGCCCCGCGGTCGCAAAGCCCAAACAACTCGTCCGCGGCATGCTGGGGCATCGCAGGCAGCGCGAGCGCCAGATATTGCGGGAACTGGAAAAGGGGCCGCGCGTCGTCCCTGATATGGTGAAGCATATGTACAAGGGGCTCGACCCCCGCCTGACCGGCGCTGCGGGCCGGTCGGTGCTCGCCCATCTTCTCGACCTCGAAAGCCGCGGCCGGGTGACGCGCGACGCGGACTGCTGGCGTCTGGTGGCATGACCAGAGGATCGTTCCGCGTCCTGATCGTTGCGCTGCTGGCGCTCGCCATCTTTCTGGCATGGCGCGCGTGGGACGGGTGGCAGAAGAGCTATGATCCGCAAACCGTGGTTGCGGCGAGCCTGCAGGGGCTTCAGGAGCAGAATGTCCTCGTGCCCTTCACCGCGCGCTATGTTGCAGTGGTGACCTCGACGCAGAACCGGCTGGGGCTGGAGGCCAAGAAGACGCTGATCATGCCGGGGACGGTGCGGTACGAGGTCGATCTTGCCAAGCTGAAGCCCGCCGATCTCGACTGGGACGCGGCGACCAACACGCTGACAGTCACCTTGCCGCCGCTGCGCCTCGCGGGGCCGGAAATCGACATCGACGCGATCAGCGAATATCGTGACGGGCTGATCCTTCTGACGCTGACCGATGCCGAACAGGCGCTCGATGCCGCGAATCGCAAGGCGGGGCAGGCCGAATTGATCAAGCAGGCGCGGGGCGACACGCCGATGCGGCTCGCCGAAAATGCCGCCCGGACGGCGATCGAACAAAGCTTTGCGATGCCCCTCAAAGCCGCGGGGATCGACGCCAAGGTCACGGCGCGCTTCGGGCGCTGAGCCCCTCCGAAATTTCGGCTTTCGTCCGCGCGGGCTTCACGCTAGCTTCCGCCGCCTGTCCGGCCTGAGGGGGGTATGGCATGGCAACGACCGCAAATCGCGCGCTCGCCGGCGAGCGTTTCTGGCAGCGTATGGCAATCGGCCTCGCGCTTTTCATCTTCGTCGCATTCGCCCAGTTCGCATTTCGCGGGCTGGCCGATCCGGTAGCCGCACCGATTTGGGGGCATCTGCACGCGCTGGCGATGTTCGGCTGGCTCGGGCTGCTCGTTGTCCAGCCGCGTCTGGCGGCATCGGGCAACCGGACGCTGCACCGCCAGCTTGGCTGGACCGGCGCCGCGCTGGCGACGATCATCGTCGGGCTTGGCATCTTCACCGGCTTTGCCGCGGTGATCCTGCACCGCCAGCCGCCCTTTTTCACCGCACCTTATTTTCTCGCGCTGACCGCAATCGAAGCGATCGCTTTCGGGCTGCTTGTCTATGCTGCGATCCGCCGCCGCCGTGCCACCGACTGGCACCGGCGCCTGATGCTGGGGGCGACGATCATCGTCCTCGAACCGGCGCTTGGGCGCGTCTTGCCGCTACCGCTGATGATCGGCTGGTCAGACATTCCGATCGGCCTTGTCGAACTCGCGGTCGTCGGCCTGATCGCGTTCCATGACCGCCGCACGATCGGGCGCGTGCACCCGGCGACGATCCGGGTCGCGCTTGCGGTGGTGCTAACCCGCATTGCGGTCTACTCGCTCGCATTGGCACCGCCGGTCGAGGAGCTTGCGCGGCGCCTTGGCGGCGGCTGACCAGCCGCGGCCGGCATAAGCCGCGGCGGGCGCGTTTGCCCTCGCGCTGACGGCGGTGTAGGGAGCGCCCGACAAGCACCGACAAGGAACCGCCATGACTGCTCCCGTCCGCGAAAATCTCTCCGGCCTCGACCTGCGCGCCGAGATCGATCGTCTGCGCAAGGAGCGCAATGCGGTGATTCTGGCGCATTATTACCAGAAGCCCGAAATTCAGGATCTTGCCGATTTCGTCGGCGATTCGCTCGAGCTTTCGCGCAAGGCGGCCGAGACCGATGCCGATGTCATCGCCTTTTGCGGGGTCAAGTTCATGGCCGAGACGGCGAAGATTCTCAGCCCCGAAAAGATCGTGATCCTGCCCGATCTCGACGCCGGGTGCAGCCTGGAGGACAGCTGCCCGCCCGAACAATTCGCGCGGTTCCGCGCCGCCCATCCCGACCATATCGCGCTGACCTACATCAACTGCTCGGCGGCGGTGAAGGCGCTCAGCGACGTTATCGTGACCTCGTCGAGCGCCGAGACGATCATCAGCCAGATCCCGCCCGAACAGAAGATCATTTTCGGCCCCGACCGCCACCTCGGCGGCTATCTGAACCGCAAGTTCGGGCGCGACATGCTGCTCTGGCCCGGCGTGTGCATCGTCCACGAAGCCTTCAGCGAAACCGAGCTGCTGAAGCTGAAGGCGCAGCATCCGGACGCGCCGGTCGCGGCGCACCCCGAATGTCCGCCCTATATCGTCGATCATGCCGATTATGTCGGATCGACCAGCGGCATCCTGCAATTCGCCAAGACCTTCGACGGCGATACGCTGATCGTCGCGACCGAACCGCATATCATCCACCAGATGCAGCTCGCGCTGCCCGGGAAGAATTTCATCGGTGCGCCGGGTGCGGACGGCAACTGCAACTGCAACATCTGCCCCTATATGGCGCTCAACACGATGGAAAAGCTCTACATCGCGCTGCGCGACCTGAAGCCGCAGATCGAACTCGACGAGGACCTGCGCCTTGCCGCGCGCAAGAGCCTCGACCGGATGCTCGAAATGGCGTCGGGAACCGTCGGCAAGGGCGATCTGGGCGCTCGCTGAGTCGCGAGTCGTCGTCGCGCGGGGCGAGTCGGATCGGCGAGTCGTCGCTCAAACCGCCTCTAGGCGAATCCGAAAATGCTGCAGCGCTGTTACAAAAATGCTGCACCGAATCCGCTTGTTGCTAATGCCGGACTTATCCACAGAAGGCGGCGTGTGCTGCGCGCGAAAGCGCGTTTTTTATTTGGCGCCCCGCCGCCTTCATGTCAGCTTCAAATCATCGGACGACAGAGACGTCGGACCGCCGGGACACGAAGGGTGGTTGCAAGACTAGCCAGAAGAGAACGGGCCGGTTGACGAGGAAATTGACCGATAGCTCGATCACGGAACGCCGCGATTCCCACGAGTTGAGGCGAACCCGATCGGGTACGGGAAAGCAGACCGTCGCTTGGACGGCGACCGCTTCGGCGGACGCGCAGACCGGATGACGAAGGGCTTTCCGGGTGAGGCCGGCCCCCGAAAGGGGGCCGACCGAACCATCGCCGGATCGAGCCGGCGCGCGCCGCGACGCATCGTTTGGCGGGCTGCTGGTCGCCAGGCCAGCGGTTCGGGATGAAGCGGAACGGACGCGCAACGATCGAAACCGGATAGTGGGGGTTGGCAGCGATGTCGGCCCCCATTTCGTTTGCGTGCTGCGCATTTCGCTGCCGCTGCCTGCCTTCGGCACTTTTTTTGGCGCCTGTGATGTCTGTCACAACCGCGGCGCACCAATCCCCCTAAATCCCGTCCTGCGACCCGGAGCAGTTCCCCGACCGGAACTGATCCCACTGTCCCGGCCGTGACCTTTCGGGGAAGCGGCCGGGAACTTTTCGCCCTCCATCGACATTATGATCGCATCGTTGAAGCGATGTCGCACCGCGACCGGCCGAGCGTCGGAACGGGCGCCGCATCGATGTTCGACTATGTCCAAGGAGGAGATTGCAACATGATCGGCATTATCATCTGGCTCGTTGTCGGCGGTGTGGTCGGCTGGCTCGCCAGCATCGTCATGCGCACCGACGCGCAGCAGGGCATCCTGCTCAATATCGTTGTAGGCATCATCGGCGCCTTCATTGGCGGCCTGCTGATCGGCGGCGGTTCGATCAACAACGCGATTACGCTGTACAGCTTCCTCGTGTCGCTGCTGGGCGCGATCATCCTGCTGGCGGTCGTGAATCTGGTGCGCCGCGGCAGCGTCCGCTGACCCCGATGGCGGCGTCCTTCGGGTCGCCGCCAATTCATTAGGCAATCGGGGCCGTTCGCGTTATCAAGCACATACCCGCAGACTGGCGGGCAACAATGATCGTAGGGGGTCAATGTCATGATCGATTTCATCATCGCTATCGTCGTGGGCGGCATCATCGGCTGGCTTGCCAGCATCGTGATGCGGACCGATGCACAACAAGGCATTTTCCTGAATATCATCGTCGGCTGCATCGGCTCTATTCTGGGGCGGTTTCTGCTCGGCGGTCTGATCGGCGGCGGCCATTTGCGTGGTGACGCGTTCGATCCCAAGACGTTGCTGACGGCCTTTCTGGGCGCCGTGATCCTGCTTGCCATCGTCAATCTGGTCCGGCGGGGCAGGGTGCGTTGACGCGCTGAAACCGACATAGCTCCAAAGCGGAGCGAAGGTTCGAAAAGGGCGGTCTGCGGTGGCAGGCCGCCTTTTTTCGTGGGGCATAAGCGCTGGAAAAGACCGATGATTTCGTCTAGTTGCGCGCGGCTGTGCGCGGGGTGCGCACGGGCTCAATCGCCTCTTGTATGTGGTGATGTAATAGGGTAATACACCTTCGACATATTTGTCCTGCCGTTCGGAAAAGAGGGGCGGCCGTCACGGACGGCTGCGGCACATGCCGGCGCGGAGGGATGGGGGGTTCGACGTGAACTACGAGCGGAAAGTGGATTCGATGGATAGCCTGGCGGGTTCGACCCAAAGCTTTTACGAAGAGGCGGACAATCGCCGCAAGCGGACGATCCTGATCGTCGCGCTGGTATTGACCGCGATCGTGCTTGCCGTCGCCTGGTTCGCGTTTGGTTCGGGCAAGGCCGGCGATGATGCGGCCGCGGGCGGTGCAGCGGGCGCCGCTGCGGGCGCCAGCACGCCGACCGTGACGGTGATGATCCCGGGCCGCCAGTCGGTCCAGGCGGTGATCGCCGCCAACGGTACCATCGCGGCGCGCCGCGAGATGCCGGTCGGCGTCGCGGGCGAGGGCGGTCAGGTCGTCAGCGTCCTTGTCGAACCCGGTCAATGGGTCGGCGCGGGCCAGACGCTTGCGGTGATCGACCGGTCGGTGCAGGCGCAGCAGGCCGCAAGCCTCTCCGCATCGATCCGCGTCGCCAAGGCCGACGCCGATCTGGCGCAATCCGAACTCGATCGCGCCGAAGCGCTGGTCGGACGCGGCTTCATTTCGAAAGCGGACCTCGACCGCAAGCGCGCGACGCGCGACTCCGCGAATGCGCGGGTTCGCGTTGCCGAGGCGCAGTATAAGGAAGCCGTTGCGCGCAATGGCCGCCTGAATATCGTCGCACCCGCGGCGGGCCTGGTGCTCACGCGTCAGGTCGAACCGGGCCAGGTCGTCGGCGCCGGCAGCGGCGTTCTGTTCCGCATGGCCAAGGCCGGCGAAATGGAAATGCTCGCGCAACTGGCCGAGGGTGACCTCCAGCGTGTCCGCACCGGAACGCGCGCGACCGTGACCCCGGTCGGCACCAATCTGCAGATCGCCGGACAGGTGTGGCAGGTGTCGCCGGTCGTCAATCCCGACACGCGGCAGGGCACGGTGCGCATTGCTGTTCCCTACAGCGACGCTCTGCGTCCGGGCGGCTTCGCCGACGCCCGCCTCGTCTCGGGTTCGGCCGAGGCGCCGCTGCTTCCCGAAAGCGCGGTGCAGAGCGGTCCCGAGGGCAATTATGTCCTGATCGTCGGCAAGGACGACAAGATCGAACGGCGTCCCGTCAAGGTCGGAACCGTCACCGATGGCGGCGTGTCGATCGCGTCGGGTCTGACCGGCAACGAAAAGGTCGTCGTGCTTGCGGGCGCCTTCCTGAACGTCGGCGACAAGGTGAAGCCGACGATCCAGAAGTCGTCGCAATAAGCCTCTCCCCGGACCGACTGCGCACAAGGGCGTTTGAATCATGAGCTTTCGCAACATCTCCGCCTGGTGCATCCGCAATCCGGTGCCGCCGATCGTCCTGTTCGCGCTGCTGCTGCTGGCGGGGATCGTCAGCTTCAACCGGATGGACGTCAACGACAATCCCGATATCGAATTCCCGGCGGTGCAGGTCATCGTCGCGCAGCCGGGCGCTGCGCCAGCGGAACTCGAAACGCAGGTGACGCAGCGCGTCGAAGCTGCGGTGCGCAGCGTCAGCGGGGTCGATGAACTCTCCTCATATGTCAGCGAGGGCAGTAGCCGTACGATGGTGCAATTTGCGATCGGGACACCGATCGACCGCGCCTATAATGACGTCAATCAGGCGATTTCGCAGATTCGCAGCAACCTGCCCGACGGCATCCTCGAACCGCAGGTGGTTCGCGTCGATATCGCGGGCGGCCCGATCACCTATTTCTCGGTCGAGGCGACCGACATGACGCTCGAGCAATTGTCGTGGTTCGTCGACAATACCGTGGCTAAAGAGCTGCTGTCAGTCCCGGGCATGAGCCAGGTGCGCCGTTCGGGCGGGGTCGACCGCGAAATCCGCGTGATCCTCGATCCCGCGCGGATGCAGAGCTATGGCCTGACCGCGAGCCAGGTGAACCAGCAGCTCCGTCAGGTCAATCTGAACGCCGCGGGCGGGCGCACCGAAATTGCCGGGTCGGAACAGGCGGTCCGCGTCCTCGGCAACGCGCAGAATGCATTCCAGCTCGGCGAAACGCGCATTTCGATCGGCAACGGCCGGACGATCCAGCTTTCCGACGTGGCCAAGGTGACCGACGGTTATGCCGAACAGCGTAATCTGGCGAAGATCAACGGCCGTCAGGTGCTGTCCTTCTCGATCGAAAAGGCGAAGGGCTCGTCCGACGTCAGCGTCCATGACGAGGCGATGAAAAAGCTGGCGGAGATCGAGAAGAACAACCCCAAGGTGAAGTTCAAGATCCTCTTCACCCGCACCGAATATACGAAGGAACAATATCGCAGCTCGATGGCCGCGATGATCGAAGGCGCGGTGCTCGCCGTCGTCGTCGTCTTCCTGTTCCTGCGCGACTGGCGCGCCACGATGATCAGCGCGATGGCGATCCCGCTGTCGGCCATTCCGACCTTCTGGTTCATGGATCTGATGGGCTTTTCGCTCAACAGCCTGTCGCTGCTGGCGCTCAGCCTTGTCGCCGGGGTGCTGGTCGACGACGCGATCGTCGAGATCGAGAATATCGTCCGACATATGCGTATGGGCAAGACGGCCTATCAGGCTTCGATCGACGCCGCCGACGAAATCGGCCTCGCGGTTGTGGCGACGACGATGTCGATCGTCGCGGTCTTCCTGCCCGTCGCGTTGATGCCCGGCATCTCGGGCCAGTTCTTCATCCAGTTCGGGATGACCGTGGTGTTCGCGGTGCTGATGAGCCTTGCCGTCGCGCGTATGATAACGCCGATGATCGCGGCCTATTTCCTGGCCGCGCACGGCGAACAGGCGCACGCCGAAGGGCCGTGGATCGATCGTTACGAGCGCGTGCTGCGTTGGACGCTCGACAATGGCAAGCATCACGCGGTGCGCGCCCGCTACGAAGCGGTTCCGACCCGGCTCGCCTTCCTCGCTGTTCCCCTGATCCTGTCGGGCATCTTCGTCCTCTATTCGGCCTACGCCTATTTCCAGCCGGTGCCGGTCGGTCAGGATGCGCCGAATACCGCGCTCTATTTCCTGCTGCGCACGCCGGCGCTGACCGTGATCGTCTTCCTTGCGACCAGCTTGCTTGCGTGTGGATCGTCGGTATCGGCGCCGCAGCCTTCGTGCTGAGCATCGTCCTGTTCGCCACGCTGCCGCAGCAGTTCCAGCCGACGATCAACAGCGATTACAGCCAGATCAAATATGAACTGCCGCCGGGATCGACGCTGGCGCAGAGCGAGCATATCGCGAACCAGGTTTCGTCGATCCTCAGCGCAAGCCCCGCCGTCGATACCGCCTTTTTCGACGTCAATGTCGGCGGCGGCAATGCCTTCCTGACGCTCAAGAAGGACCGCGATATCAGCAGCGTCGAATGGGAACGCAGCCTGCAGCCGAAGCTGACGGCGATTCCCGATGCGCGCGTGTCGTTCCAGAGCCAGTCGGGCGGCTTTTCGGGCCGCGACATCACGATGGTGATCGGCGGCGACGATCCGGTCGCGCTGGAAAAGCACGCGCTCAAGATCGTCGACGAAATGAGCAAGCTCAAGGAACTGCGCGCGCCGCGGATCGAGGGCGACATTCCGCGGCCCGAGATCATCGTCAATCCGCGCATGGATCTGGCCGCCGAACTCGGCGTGACCACCGCGGCGCTCAGCCAGACGATCCGCATCGCGACGCTGGGCGATATCGATCAGAATGCGGCGAAATTCTCCCTGTCCGATCGCCAGATACCGATCCGCGTGCTGCTGTCCGAAGATTCGCGCCGCAGCCTCGCGACGATCGAGAATCTGCCGGTGCCGACCTCGCGCGGGACGACCGTGCCGCTGAAATCGGTGGCAGAAATCGGCTTCGGCGCCGGTCCGACCGAATTGCGTCGCTACAATCAGACGCGGCGTATCGTCATCGGGGCGGACCTTGCGCCCGGCCTTGTCACGGGCAATGCGCAGCAAAAGATCGATGCGCTGCCCGCGGTCAAGAACATGCCGCAGGGCATCCGCAAGGTCATCCAGGGCGACCAGAAGTGGCAGGCCGAGCTGATCAAGAACTTCCTGATCGCGGTCGTGTCGGGCCTGATGCTCGTGTTCTCGACGCTCGTGCTGCTCTATCGCCGCTTCCTGTCGCCGCTGGTCAACATGTCGTCGCTGCTGCTGGCACCGCTCGGCGGGTTGCTCGGCCTGCTCGTGACCGGGATGCCGATCTCGATGCCCGTCTATATCGGCCTGCTGATGCTGCTGGGGATCGTCGCCAAAAACTCGATCCTGCTCGTCGATTTCGCGATCGAGGAAATGGACAAGGGGATCGGCAAGGTCGAGGCCCTCGTCGATGCAGGGCGCAAGCGTGCGCAGCCGATCATCATGACGACCGTCGCGATGGTCGCGGGCATGGTGCCGACGGCGCTGTCGCTGTCGGGTGACGGTGCATGGCGCGCGCCGATGGGCGTCGTCGTCATCGGCGGCCTGATCCTGTCGACGATGCTGACGCTGCTGATCGTGCCCGCAGGCTTCAGTCTGGCCGACAGCATCGAAAAGCGCCTCGGCCGCTTCTTCTCGAGCAATCTGCTCACCTACAAGAAGGGCGACGATACGCGGCCGCACGGCGATGCCGCGCCGCAGCCGGCCGAGTAACCGGACGCGACCGGCGACCGCGCGCGCGGTCCGCCGGTTGCAACCTTTGGCGGGCTGCCCCATTTGAACGGCATGACCAGCGTATCGCCCCCGACCGAAAGCAGGCGCGCCCACCCCGCCGGAGTGGGCGTCGCCGTTCCGACCGGCGGCATCAACGTCCGCATTGTGGCAACCGGACTGCTGCTTTTCATGGCCGCGGTCTTCGTGACCGCGAAATATTATCAGGATGTGCATCCCGCCGTCGGTTTCGTCCGCGCCTTTGCCGAAGCGGCGATGGTCGGCGGGCTGGCCGACTGGTTCGCCGTGACCGCGCTGTTCCGTCACCCGATGGGGCTGCCGATCCCGCACACGGCGATCGTGCCGCGCAACAAGAACCGCATCGGCGACACGCTGGCGCGCTTTCTGCTCACCAACTTCCTGTTGCCGCGCCTGATCGCGCGCAAGATGCAGACGGTCGATGTTGCGGGCGCAGTCGGCAAATTCCTCTCGCAGCCTGCCGAGGGCGGCGGGCGGCTGAGGCTCGGCGCGTCGCGGATCACCGCCGACGGGCTCGGCGCGCTCGATCAGCAGCGGCTCGGCGGCATGGTCAAATCGGCGATCGCGGACCGGCTGCGCGAACTCGACGTCGCGCCGCTGCTCGGGCAGGCGCTGCAGGCGGCGCTGGCCGAGGGGCGGCATCAACCGTTGCTCGATGCGATGGTCAAATGGGGGTCGAAGACGCTCGACCTCAACGAGCATCTGATCCACCAGATGGTCCACGACAATTCGGGGGCCATCGTCCGCTTCACCGGCCTCGACGAGAGCATTTCGAACCGCATCGTCGCCGGCCTGTCGAAGCTGCTCAGCCTTGCTGCGCGCGGCGCGCGATCCCGAGACGATGCTCGCGGGCCGGATCGGCGAGCTGGTGACGCAGTTCGGCGCGATGCTGGGCGAGGACCGGGCGATCAAACGCACGCTCAATCGCTACGCCCGCCGCGCCGTCGTCGGCGCGGTCGACAGCTACGGCGAAACGGCGCTGAAGCTGGTGTCGGACACGATCCGCGGCTGGGATGCGAAGACGATCACCGACAGGCTGGAGAATGCCGTGGGCGACGACCTGCAATATATTCGTATCAACGGCACGCTGGTCGGCGGACTGGTGGGCGTTTTGATCCACACGATCGATATCTGGATTTGACCGTCGCCCCTCGAAGGGTGGAGCCGCTGGCCTAAAGACAGGCCGCCAGTCCCTCGCGAAAACTCGGGTAGCGCGGAATCCACCCCAGCTGCCGTTTCGCCTTGCCGTTCGCAACGCGGCGATTCTCGGCATAGAAGGCACGCGCCGCGGGCGACAGGCCGGCGGCGTCGAGCGACTGCAGCGGCGGCAGCGGCGCCCCCAGCAGCGCGCAGCCCCATTCGACGAGGCGGTTCTGGTGGCACGGCGCCTCGTCGGCAAGATTGTAGACGCCCGCCGGACCGCGGAAGGCGGCGATCACGCCGCCCGCGATATCGTCGACATGGACGCGGCTGAAAACCTGATCGGGCAGATCGATCCGGTGCGCGCGGCCTTCGCGGATGCGATCGAGGATGCTGCGGCCGGGGCCATAGATGCCGGGCAGCCGAAAGACGCACATGTCGCCGCGCAGCGCGGCCCACGCCGCATCGGCGGCGTTGCGGTCGGGCCGGCGGCCCGTCACCGGTGCGCTTTCGTCGACCCACGCGCCGCCGGTATCGCCATAGACGCCTGTCGAGGAGAGATATCCGGTCCAGCCTGCCGGTGCGAGCGCCACCGCCTCGCCATAGCGGGCGAGCACCGGGTCGGTGCCGTCCGCCGGGGGTACCGACGACAGGATATGCGTCGCCGATCGCAGCGCGCCCAGCACCGCGGCCTCGTCGGCGAAGGCGATACTGTCGCCGCGTCCGTCGCGCGTTGTCCCGCTGACTTCCCACCCGCGCGCGCGCAGCCGCTCGGCGATATGGCCCGCCGCATAGCCCATTCCGAAAATCAGCATATGTCCCATCGCCGCCCTTATTGCGCGGCAGGCGGCGCAAGCCTAGACCCGCATTATGACCGACGCTTCTTCCGCCCCCGTTCCGCCCGTCACCATCCACCGCAGCGATTATCGCCCGCCCGAATGGCAGGTGCCCGACATCGCGCTCGATTTCGCGCTCGGCCTCGATACGACGCGCGTGGGTGCGGCGCTGTCGGTCGTGCGCCATGCCGATGCGCCGGCGCCGCTGACGCTGCGCGGCGACGGCCTGACCCCGCTCGCGGTGCGCGTCGATGGCGAAAGCTGGAACGATTGGCATATGGAGGGCCCCGACCTGATCGTCGATCTCGGCGACCGGGCCCGCGCTATCGTCGAGGTCGATACCGCGATCGATCCCACGGCCAATACCCAGCTCATGGGCCTTTATGCCTCGAACGGCATGCTCTGCACCCAGTGCGAGGCCGAGGGGTTCCGGCGGATCACCTTCCATCCCGACCGTCCCGATGTCCTCAGCCGCTACAAGGTGCGGATGACGGGCGACAAGACGGCCTTTCCGATCCTGCTGTCGAACGGCAATTGCGTTGCAAAGGGTGCGGGTGACGACGGCAGCCATTGGGCTTTGTGGGAAGATCCCTGGCCGAAACCTTCCTATCTTTTCGCGCTCGTCGCGGGCGATCTTGTCGTCAACCGCGACAGCTTTACCACCATGTCGGGGCGCAAGGTCGAACTGGGCATCTGGGTGCGCGCGGGCGACGAGGGCCGCACCGGCCACGCGATGCAGGCGCTCAAGGACAGCATGGCGTGGGACGAGCGCGTCTATGGCCGCGAATATGACCTCGACCTGTTCAACATCGTCGCGGTCAGCGATTTCAACATGGGGGCGATGGAGAACAAGGGCCTCAACATCTTCAACACGCGTTATATCCTGGCCGATCCCGACACAGCGACCGACCTCGACTATGACGGGGTGCAGGGGGTGGTCGCGCACGAATATTTTCACAATTGGTCGGGCAATCGCGTCACCTGTCGCGACTGGTTCCAGCTCAGCCTGAAAGAAGGCTTCACCGTCTATCGCGACCAGAGTTTTTCGGCCGATATGGGTTCCGCACCGGTCAAGCGAATCGAGGATGTCCGCCTGCTTCGCGCCGCACAGTTTCCGGAGGATGCGGGGCCGCTCGCGCACCCGATCCGGCCCGACAGCTATCAGGAGATCAGCAACTTCTACACGGCGACCGTTTATAACAAGGGCGCAGAGATCATCCGGATGATGGCGACCCTGCTCGGTCCGCAGCGCTTCCGCGCCGGCACCGACCTCTATTTCGACCGCCACGATGGCGAGGCCGCGACGTGCGAGGATTTCGTGCGCGCGATGGAGGAGGGCGGGGCGATCGATCTGACCCAGTTCCGCCGCTGGTACGAACAGGCGGGGACGCCGCGGCTCAAGCTGACGCTTTCAGAGGATCAGGGGCAGTGGGCGCTCGATGTGGTGCAGACCGTGCCGCCGACCCCCGGCCAGCCCGAAAAACTGCCGATGATGATGCCGCTGCGTATCGCGGCCTTCGATAGAAGCGGCGGTGCATCGCTGCCCGATACGCTGGTGACGCTGACCGGTGCGACGCAGCGGATCGCGCTCGGCGCCTTCGGCGCGCGGCCCGCCTTGTCGATCAATCGCGGCTTTTCGGCACCGGTCATCGTCGATTTCGATCGCGCGCAGGGGGAACTCGCCTGGCTTGCGGCGCATGATGACGACCCCTTCGCGCGCTACGAAGCCTTGCAGCAGCTCATGCTCGACACGCTCGTCGCGGCAGTGGCGGGGAATGAAGT
>LULG01000766.1_pt1 | contig 14443 bp, 14 predicted proteins | sample 728211 | NCBI WGS metagenome assembly LULG01 (sample SAMN03860295, study PRJNA289734) | marine metagenome | biome: seawater column; feature: ocean; material: water; isolation source: Red Sea water column Station 169 - depth 200m | place: Saudi Arabia: Red Sea | collected 2011-10-15 | depth 200 m | reverse complement strand
TTGCACAATTTCTTGATTTTGAGGGTATTACTCTGAGATCTGGTCATCATTGTTGCAAACCTTTAATGAATTCATTGGGCATTTCATCTTGTGCAAGAGTTAGTTTTTATGTTTATAATACTATTGAAGAAATTGATATTTTTATTGAAAAGCTGAATAAATCAATTAAAACTATTCTGAAGGATTAATATCAAACATAGATCTTACCTTTTTCAATAAATCAAGTGTAAGCCGTATACCTTCCATTTCGTTGTGAATACTACCTTCATATTCGATTCCTACATATCCATGATAATTTGCGTTTAGGACAATCTCCATCATTTTAAAATAATCAGTACCAGTTTCATTGCCATACTTATCAAATTCATGGCTTTTAGCACTGACAGCTTTCGCATACGGCATGAGTTCTTTCATCCCTTTATATCGGTCATACCATTTGTCTCCTTCAATTCGAAAATTCCCAAAGTCTGGCAGAGTACCCACACGAGGATGGTCTACTTTTTTCATAACAGTTGATAACCACTTTCCATTAGATGAAAGTCCACCATGATTTTCAACAATTGTATTAATACCTAACGTATCCCCAAATTCTGTAAGACGACGTAAGCCATCAGTAGCCAATTTAATTTGCTCATCATAGGTACCAAAACTTCGGGCATTCACACGAATAGAATGACATCCCAAATATTGAGCAGCTTCTGCCCATTTATAATGATTTTCAACCGCTTGAGTTCTTTTATTTGAATCTGGATCACCAAGATTTCCTTCCCGATCACACATAATGAGAAGACTTTTCACCCCTAAATCATCTGCTCTCATTTTCATTTCTTTGAGATAAGTGAGATTTTTTGCTTTATCGAAGAAAAAAGAGTTCACATATTCAACCGCTGAAATTCCGAATTCATTTTTTGCAACAGAACAAAAATCAAGGTGATCTATGTCTCTACTTTGCAAAGAACGATGTAAAGACCATTCGGCAAGTGATATTTTAAATGTTTTAGTTGTGCTAGAACCCAAAACAATGGAACTACCTAACCCAGTAAATGTAATTCCTCCAGTAATTGCAAGAGATTGTTTAATGAAATCTCGACGTTTCAATTTATAGCCTGCGAATGCGAATATTTTTATACCATATCAATCCATGATCTCCTTGTAAACCAATATGGCCTTCGGATGCTTTCGCAAATAAAGGCATCTTATTGAATTTACTTTTGGCCACTAGATCCCACATCATATCACTACCATAAACATATTCGACAATCTTTGTTCCATTTAACCAATGCTCCACATGGTTATTTTTTACTTTGATTCGCACCTGATTAAACTCACCAACTGGCTTGACAACATTGGCGGATGGAGCAATCAAAGCATACAGTGCACCAGCAGAAGTAAGTGTATTTTTCCCATCTGTATGTTTTTCATCATCTACAACCTGCATTTCTGGTGCTGACTGCCAAATATAATTTCCTTCTTCAGTTGCAAAATAAAAAATGCCGCTGTTACCTCCTTTGGGTACTTTCCATTCTAATTCTAACTCAAAATTTTTATAAACTTCCTCACTGATTAAATCTACACCATGGCCTGGTACAGTTTTTAATGTGCCATCAACAACTTCCCATGAGTCGGGAAATCCCGATTGTTTATATCCTCGGAGGCCTTTAACAGTTTTTCCATCAAAAAGAACAGTCCATTCTGAATTGGATGAAAAACCAACCATAATAAATGCTGTTAAAAGTATACTAAGATTTTTCACAGACTAACCTTTTGGGTTCCATTCACCTCGTGCTACAGCAGGTGTGAATGTGTCAATATCTGAATTGGGGAGTTGTATCGTTTTTCCTTGTTCTGCGCTCATATAAGCAGCCATAAGAAGTCGAGTCACTTCTAAACCATCGTCAAAATTTTCTTCGGGGCGATTACCATTCATAAAGGATTCTACCATATGTCTATTTTCAGCTGTATAACCATAGACCTCTGCTTCGTTACTAACCACGGGCATTCCACCAGATTCTGCATTCTGTTTTTCAACAAGATCTTCACCTTCTGAACCAGCTACCTTTCGACTAAAAAATACTTTTAAATCTGGGTCCAGTGTATTAACAAACATAGAATATTCTGGCCCAAATAGTTCCATGCTGAGACGTAACCCTTCACCTACAAAACACCATGATGTGGTAGTTTCGACAATTAATTTATTATTATCTTCATCTAGATATTCAATTAATGAGCGGGCAAAATCTTCCGATGGACGTTTTGAATAGTCAGTTTTCCCATTACTATTATCAGATAAAATTTTTACATATTCAGGACGTTGCCATTTTAGACAATCTGTATGCGCACTAATACTGATTGGAGTAATCGAATCACGAGGTTTTCCTGGCTCTGTTAACATAAAACGTGCTTCTTCGACAGAATGGCACATCATATCATTTAAAACACCACCACCTTGTAATGATCCTTCCCAAAACCATGGCATATGGGGACCACTATGCTCTTCAGCTGCACGTGCTAAATAAGGTCGACCAGTGGTTGCTGCACCTCTAGCCCAAACAATCTCTTTTCCACGAGTAATGGAAGGAGCAAAAATCTGATTTTCTAGATATCCATCTAGGAGATTTACACTTTGGGTCAGTTCTAAAACTTTTTTTGCTTCTTCTACATTTCTGCCTAAAGGTTTTTCACATGTTACTCCGAGTAGTTCACCTTTTCCAGATGAAATAGCATTGGCAATTTCTTCAAATGTTTCAACTCTTGCAAAATTTGGAGAACATACCCACAAAGCATGGATATTAGGATCAGCAATCATATCAGTGATGGAATCATAAGCTTTTGCATCACTGCCTACACCAATGGTCCGCGCCAGAGTAGCTGATTCTTCAGCAGATGCTTTTGTACGAGACATGACACCTACTACATCTGCATCTCGTACTCCAACAAGAGATTGAATATGAAAGCGGGTGATAAAGCCTCCCCCAATAAATCCAATACCTAATCTATTTTTTCCCATTTTATAACTGCTCTTTAGAATTCAACTTATCTTTAAACCCAATAAAGAAATATACAATCACTACAGTGGTCATAACAGCAAAAACCAACCAAAACTGTTGCCAGCTTTGAACAGACAATACCATTTGACCTTTTAATAATAAATTATAAATATAACCGGCAACTTGAGCTCCAATAAACATACCTAATCCATAGGTAATTAAAACTAGGAATCCCTGTGCTTGACTTCTTATATCAGCTGTTGATTTTTTATCAACATAGATTTGTCCTGCAACAAAGAATAAATCATAGCAAATCCCATGTAAGATTATACCTAAAAAAACCAACGATGTAATCCCAGTTGGCGCAGATACCGCAAATAGAGCATATCGAACAGCCCAAGCAAGCATTCCCCCTAAGAGAATATATTTAACTCCATACCGAGCAAATAATAATGGTAAGATTAACATAAAAAGGACTTCAGACATTTGGCCAAATGACATTTTAAATGCTGGACTTGCAATACCCATATCAGAAACAAAAATAGGTGCAAAATTATAATATGCAGCTAAAGGAATACAAATTAGAAAAGAGGATAACGCAAATACAAAAAATGATTTTGATTTCAGTTTATTTAGAGCATTTAAACCAATAATATCTCTAAAAGAAATAGGCGCATCTTTGCTTAATAGCGGAGGAGTTTTAGGCAAACTAAAACTATAAAAACCCAAAAATATTCCAGCAGTCCCAGCAATATAAAATGGAGTAGCATCATTATCTGCATTCAAAATCTTACTGACTAAAATACCAACAACGATCCAACCCAATGTTCCAAAAACACGGATAAGGGGGAATTTTTTTTCTTGATTATCAACATGGCGAAAGGCTACAGAATTAGCAAGCCCCAAAGTTGGCATATAACAAATCATGTGCATAGCTAACATTAAAATAAATATCATGGGCTTAGATGTGAAAAAAGGTGTTAAAAGTAGAAAACAACCACTCAAAATATGCAGTATTCCTAATACTTTTTCGGCATTAAAATAGCGATCAGCAATAAAACCAAGAAAAAATGGTGATATAATAGCTGCAAGGGGACTCACTGAATAAGCCCAATGTGTAATGGTTTTCATGCCTTCAGCTACCATAAAATTTCCGACAGTAACATACCAGCCTCCCCAAACAAAAAATTGAAGAAACATCATTGTTCCTAAACGGAAATTTGTTGTCATTTGTTCACCTTAAGATAGCTGGTTAAATCAATTTGCGATTGACCGGATCCCATTCAATTCTTCGACCAGTCAAATATGATTCTGTAGCCATATGACAAGCAACACCTTCATGAAGTGCTACCTCAATATTGCATCTAGGCTGTCCTCCGCTTCTAATTGAATCTAGCCAGTCTTTAATATGAAGGTGAGTTGCATCAACTCGTTTCCCTTCTCTATAAGTATATAGAAGCCCTTTATTTGCAAAATATTTGGAAGTTGCTGACGTTACACCATCAATTTGCTTTGAACCAGGAGAATAGGTATAAATTGGATATTTTGAATTGATAATACCTTGCTCAAGACGGTCTTTGTATTGGGTTGAATAAGGATCTGCTGTTACAATAAATCCATGCACAGATCCACCGCCACTCTGACCACCCATCTGCATAGTAGCATCGTGTCCCATAATTCGATTTCCACGCGGTTCATTACTTGAAAGTGATGCACTATAAAGAACAGTTAAATCTTTATCTGGATATTCAAAAGTTGCATTCCAAACATCTGGAACATCACGTCCATCTTTGTAAAAGTAAATTCCTCCTGTTGAAGATGAATATTTTGGAATTCCCAAATCCATAATTTGATTTACAGCATCAAAATCATGTGACAATAAGTCACCCGAAAGACCAGTACCATAATCAAACCAACAACGCCAACGGAAGAATCGTTTCAATGCTTCTTCACCAAATGGTATTTTATTAGGTGCTGGCTCTTGGAATGTATCCCAATCAATTGTTTGAGCATTACCTTTAGGATGAATACCCCAAACCCAAGCTCCCCATGGAGAATTACGATTTGTAGTTAACTCTACTAAATTTATTTTGCCTAACAACCCTTGTTGAACGATTTGTTTTGCTTTCTCATTGGCTTCTACTTGTCTATTTTGATGACCAAGCTGAAATGTAATCCCAGTTTCTTTAACTACATCGTATACTTCAATTGTTTCGTCAAATGTTCTAGTTAAACCTTTTTCGCAATAAACATGTTTTCCTGCTCTTGCAGCATCAATTGTAATTCGGGAATGCCAATGATCTGGAGTAGCAATAATGACGGCATCAATATCATCATTAGCTAAAAGATCTTTATAATGACGATATCTTGTAGCAGTTTTTTTTGGTTTACCGCCAGGTCGAACTTCATTCTGAGAAGCATCTAGACCTTGTAGTCCACCCTGTAGTCGCAAATCCTGCACCACGGACCAAATGTCCACCTCGACCTCCATAACCAATAATACCAATATTCAGATGTTTACTATCTGAAAGGCCTTTGATAATTGCTGGTGCTGAATCGTCTTGGACCAAACCAGAAAGAATATTTGATTTTTTTTCTGCATCCCTACTTATTTTCCGCCAAAGCTCAGCAAGAAACAGACCAAATACTGGTACAGTTGCAAGTCCTTTTAATAAGTCTCGACGTTCTAGATCATTGTTTTGCTGTTTTTTATTCTCACTCATGCTACGTTTCCTCTAATTTGATTTTAATTTGGTTAACAATCGATCCAAACCAATTATATGACCAGTAGGAAATACATACAATACCCACAGAGCACATGCTTCAATTAAATTTTTATTTACAATAATATAACTTCCTTCTCCGGGTCTAGAATATTCCAATCCAAGAAAAGGAGGTGCAAAAAGATAATATAACATTACAAATCCCATTCCCACCAAAGCAGAATAACGACTAAACAAACCTAAAAGTAGGGAGACACCAACTAAAGTTAATCCCCACTCATTCACAGAATCTGATATTGTCAATAAAGTAGGATTAGATGCAATAGTTTCGGCTAATCCTGAAAAAATCCATTTTGAATCCAACAGATAAGCAGCTGAAGACCAGTATGGATTGATTATTTTTGAAATACCTTCGTATAAAAAATGCCAACCAACGAGCACTCTCAAAGTAACGAGCCCATAAAGCTGACATTTATTGTTTATAATTGATGAATCTAAATTATTCATGAAATTGATTTAAAAATTTAAGGAAAAAATGTTTATATACCAAACTAGGAGATATTTTCTGCTACAATATCTGCAACATCTTTTACTTTTATCTTATCTTGTCCTTTTGGCGTTAATGGATCAATCCCTTGATTCATCATTCCATAACAAAAATTACATCCTGTAACAACGGTATCAGTTTTTGATTCGATTACCTGTTCAGTACGTAAAAGATGAGTTCGTCCTTCTCCAGTATCTTTTTTCCACCAGAGTGCACCACCGGCTCCACAACATAATGTTTCTTTTCCGCTCTCATCTAGTTCAAAAAATTCTGGAGCTGCAGCCTTTATAACATTTCTAGGCGCATCTACCTCATCAAGTGTTCTAGACAAATTACAAGGATCATGATAAGTAACTTTTTCTAAGCTACCAGGGTTAATATTAATTTTCCCTTCGTCTAATAATTCCGAAATAACCTGAGTATGATGTTTAACTTCATATTTAATCTCATGATATTTACTATATTCTTTTTGCAAATTCACAACACAGTGAGGACACATGGTTGTAACTTTTTTCACTTTATTTAATTCTTCAACATTATTATCCATCAACATTTGATAGGTGAGTTTATCGCCTAATTTGTTTGCTGGATCTCCTGAACATTGTTCATTACTAAGAACGCCATATGTAATACCAGCTGAATCAAGAATTTTGGTAAAATTTTCAACTGATTTAACAAAATTGGGATCCATGGCATGCTTTGCAAAACAACCTAACCATAAAACAAGTTCTTTATCTGGAGTATATTCAGGTAATTTTTCAAGTAGAGTACTTGATGAAGCCCCTTCCGTATTACCTGTCTCTTGTAAGTTACGAAGTAATTTTTGATACTCTTGTGGAACATCTCCTTCAACCATAACTTGAAAACTTCTTATTTCATCTGCTTTTTCTACATGATTTCCTACTGGACATACTTCTGTACAAGCTTGACATGTTGTACATTCCCATCCAGCTTCTACGTTAATCTTGTCTACAACATTACTATTTTTGGATTCAAGCATAGGATCTTTTAAATCTAAAATAAAATGATACTTTGGATTTAAAATTCCTCCACCTCGATTTGCTGGACATACATCAGTACATCTACCACATTCTACACATGTAAAGATATCTAATGCTTGGTTTTTGCTTAATTTTGATAAATCTAAAAGTAATTCGTCTAGTTCTTCTTCTGAAGCTTCTAAATCAATTGGTATTGCTGGATGATCTGGTACTTCAAAAGGTCTAAGAAAAATATTAAATGGTGATAATACTAAATGCATATGTTTTGATTGAGGAATTAAGAACAAAAATCCTCCAATAACAGAAGAATGAATCCACCAATTTGTCTTCAATGCTATAGTATTATTGAGTAAATGGAATTCATCAATTAGATAAGTTAACATTAAAGTAAAAATAAACAATGAAACCACTGCAGAAGTTCTGGAAAATTTTCCTAATGCTTCAGGTTTAGTAATAAATCTTCTATAGGCTAGTGCAAGAATTCCCAATGAACACAAAACTGCCCATGGTAGACCGAAAAATAAAAAATAATTGTGGCGTAGATTTTCGGTAAAAAATTCAACACCAAATGCTACCAAAAAATGATTAATTGTTATTAAACCAAAGAAAATAAACCCATACATTACAAATGCATGCATTAATCCAGAGAATTTGCGATCACCACTTACTACTTTTTTGTGAAGAATAACTTCATTAAACACTCTTAATAAACGTTTTGGTAAATCATCAATACTAAAATCTAATTTTCCTTTTAAAACTATACGAAGACGCAAGAGTAGGTGATAAAGAAAAAATGATATACCGGATAATAAAAAAATTGTTAAAACTATCTGTTCTACAATATGAAATTTCATTTTTATTTATTTTTTTGAATTTCTTCTGTCAATTTAGGAACAATTTCCATTAAATCACCAATTACTGCATAATCGGCAATCTCAAAAATAGGTGCTTCTTCATCTTTATTGATTGCCATAATATTTTTTGATCCTTTCATACCAACAACATGTTGGATTGCTCCCGAAATACCAACAGAAAGATAAAGCTTTGGAGAGACAGCTTGACCAGAACTACCAACTTGTCTATAAGGAGGCAACCACCCCATATCTACTACTGGTCTTGATGAAGCAATTTCTGCTCCCATCGCTGACGCGAGAGCTTCAACCATTGGTAAATTATCTTGACTATCTATTCCTCTACCAACAGAAACAATTAATTCAGCAGTAGTTAAATCTACACCCGAAGTAGATTCTTGAAATTCTGGTTCACTTTCAGATTTAATATCACTTGCATCTAAAGTAAGAGAAAAATCTATTTGATTTTCTGGATTACCAGCTTCAATATCATCAGAAGAAAATGCTGCAGATTGAAAACTTAAGAGTATCGTATTACTATTTGAATCAGCTTGAACATTTGTAGCAATTTTTGCATTAAATACTTGACGTGCAAAAATCGGATGATTGTCATCATAGGTCACTGAAATAATATCACTAATAAAAGGAATATCTGATTTTGCACTGACCCTTGGTAGAAAATCACGAACCATATAAGAATGACCCATTAAAACATATTGTGGAGATAATTCAGAAATAACTTGAGCAAGAGCTTTAGAATATCCATCAGCAGAATAATTGTTTATTAAATCATGTTCAGCTAAAATTAAATCTTTCACTTTATAATTGGATGCTTGTTCTTTTAATGCGCTCGCATTCTCACCTAAACATAAAATAGATAAATCTAAACCAAGCTTGGTAGATAATTGTTGCCCAGCAGCAACTGCTTCTTGGCTAAAAGCATGGATATTACCTCTCTGATTCTCTAAAACTACAAGTATCATTAAATAACCTTCAAATTATTTTTAAGTATATCGACCATTCTTGAAACTATATCATCGACCGTACCTTCGATTTTTTCAGTAACTTTTTCAGCTTTTGGAAGAAAAAGCTTAATAAATTTTTGTTTACTGTCACTTATAGGCTGTGCATCAACTGATTTGACTTCTTTTCGTTTTGCTCCCATAATACCTTTTAAAGACGGATATCTAGGCTCATTAATGCCAGATTGAATAGAAATACTAGCAGGAAATGGTAAAGTAATCCATTGAAACCATCCCGATTCTAATTCACGTTTTACTTTAATTTTTCCATCTTCCATTTTTGTCTTAATCCCAAGAGTCGCAGTAGACATATTAAGTAATTCTCCGATTAATACTCCTGTTTGTCCTGATCCTAAATCGTCTGATTGAAGACCTGATAGAATTAAATCAAAGGATTCTTCTTTAAGTTGTTCAGAAAAAATCTTTGCAATAGATAAAGGATCTGTTTCAGAAGTATCATTCTTAATAAAAATTCCTCTATCAGCTCCCTTTGCTAAGCCATCCTTTAACACTTTTGATGTATTTGATTCGCTCCCCATTATTACTACTACAACTTCACTATCATCATTTAATTGTTCCTTGATTTGAAGAGCTTCTTCTAAAGCATAAGAATCACTTTCATTAACGACAAAATTAACAATTGATTCATCAATCCATTTTGCAGATGAATCAATTCGAATGCTCGATTCATAACTTGGAATTGCTTTAGTTAATACAGCTATTTTCATACTACTTATCTTAAAAAAACCGACTCATCAGTCTATTAATCAATATTAATCCTATTCGTCAAATGAAGCAAAACAAAAAAAATGAGGTGGAGATGTAAAAACAGGCTATAAAGGAAAGTTGATAGCGGGGGAATTCTTTCAATCTTTCAAGATTTTATAGCCTGAAAAAATCTTGGTTCTATCAATTTAGTATGAAGTGGAATCAATTGTAAAGCAAAATCGTCTTTTTTACTCTGAATCTTCGGTAGCAAATTTAGTCCAATCATTCGAAAGAGCAGACTCATCAATAGAAGTTTCAGAAACAGCAGTAGGCTTGCCTAAACGATTATCGTCTTCATAAATATTTAAACTATCTTTTTTAACTTCATATTTATCTGTTTTACACAATGGGCACTTGAGCTTATCCCCAATAGCAGAAACCCTTATCTCTTCATCACAACAAGGACTCAAGATTTCATCTACTTGACCCAAATTATTTTGTACACCACTCATAAGGGTGAAGATATTAGTTGTTAATCAGGTAGTCAACAAGTTTTGTAAATATTATGTAGCTTCTCTTTTTCAGTGTCTGAAAGAGATTTTCCTCTTCTTGACATTGCTTTTTCAGCAGTATTACAGAAATCATCAAATGATATTTTTGTAATTTTCTCCTTATAATACAGAGAAAATGGAGGAATATAACGTGGAGGGAAAGATTGAGAAACAACATTCGAACCCATACCAATCACTGTTCCTGTATTTAAATTAGTTCCAATTGCTGTTTTTACATGATCTCCAATGATTGATCCAAAAAAAATAGATCCAGTATCAATAAGTTCTCCATTCCACTTGACACTAACATTAGAATAGTTATTTTTGAGATTACTGGTAGTAGTACCTGCTCCTAAATTTACCCAGGAACCAACAAAACTATGTCCTAAAAATCCGTCATGAGCTTTGTTTGAATATGGTTGGAATATAGAAGAATGTACTTCTCCAGAAATTTTACAATGATGGTTAATAATAGAATTTGCAACCTTGGAGTGAGATTTAATAAGGCAATCTTCACCAACAAATAGAGGACCATTCAGAATAGTAAATGGCTCAATTATTACATTTTTACCTATGATTACAGGTCCATTATTATCATTAATGATTACATGTTCAAAATTCTTAAAAGAAGTTGGGATATCCTTAAATATTTCAGAAATATTAGCAATTAGATCCCAAGGATGACCTATATCATTAATAGATGATACAGGTTTATCCAATAAAACAATGTCTGATATAATATTTTTCATTTTTTTATAAACTTCCCAATCATATCAAATGTTCCATCTAAATCTTTCTGATAATTTTGGTCCAATATAACATTATAATATTTTTTTGAATTATCATAATTAAAACCCATTCTTACTTCAGCATAACAAGCTCTAACTAAAAATGAAGAAAATGGACTAAACTCAATATTTAAATCAATCATATTCTGATAATTAGATTTTTTTATCTTCTTAATAAACCATGGTGTAGGCAATCCTAATGAATCAATATCTGTATAAGAAAATAACTCAGAAAAATTTTTAAGATCATCAGAATAAAAATTCACTAATGAGTCTCTTAAGAGAAAACTAATATTATTATTCTTTTTCTGTTCAATTCTATCTAGAAGAAGTTGTGCAAAATCAAATGCAATATCACTATCAGGTAAAATTACTAAAACCGAACCAGATTGTTTTTTTGAATATCGATAAGTTATAGAATTATTTTCAAAATACTTTTTACATTTTAACCAATAAATAATTTTTTGAATTTGAGAATATTCCATATTTCTGATTTTAAGATTAAATTAACTTATTATGTCCAAAAAAAAGATAGGTAATTTCCCATTCACAAAAGGTATCTATAAAGATATGTATCGTACAAAACTTTGGACTATGAGACAATATTCAGGATTTTCATCTGTTAAAGAATCTAATAGTCGTTTTTTATCTTTGCTAGATAGTGGCGTCAGTGGACTATCTGTAGCTTTTGACTTACCAACACAAATTGGCTATGATTCTGATCATGAAATATCTTATGGAGAGATTGGAAAATCCGGTGTACCAATTTCTACGATTGATGACATGAAATTATTATTTAATAAAATAAATTTAGAACAGGTTTCTGTTTCAATGACAATTAATGCAACTGCTCCAATTTTATTAGCATTTTATATAGCATTAGCAGAAGAAAGAGGATATGTGCTATCAAATTTAAAAGGTACAATCCAAAATGATATTCTCAAGGAATATATTGCTAGAGGAACATATATCTTTCCAATTAATCCGTCATTGAGACTGAGTAGTGATATATTTGAATATTGCCAATCTACATTGCCTAAATGGAACTCAATATCAGTTTCAGGATATCATATAAGAGAAGCAGGAAGTACCGCTGTACAAGAATTAGCATTCACATTTGCAAATGCAATAACATATATCAATACTGCAAAAAAACATGGAGTTGATATAGAAAAATTAACAACACAAATGTCATTTTTCTTTAATTCCCATCGAGATTTTTTCGAAGAAATATCAAAATTCAGAGCAGCAAGAGAAATTTGGGCAACAATAGTCAAAAAAAGATTCAAAATAGAAGATTCTATATCTCAATTATGTCGATTCCATGTACAAACTGGTGGATCTACACTAACAGCACAACAAATCGAGAATAATACAGCAAGAACCACACTACAAGCACTTGCTGCAGTATTAGGGGGGGCACAGTCAATCCATACCAATGGTAAAGATGAAGCTATTAGCCTTCCATCGGAAGAAAATGCTCTAGCAGCACTAAGAATACAACAAATTATTGCATATGAAACTAATATCCCAAACTTTGTAGATCCAATAGGCGATAGTGATTTAATAAATACTAGGACAAAAGAAATTGTAAAAGAAGTTCTGGAAAAAATTGACGATATATCTAATAAGGGAGGAATGGAAAAACTGATTGAAACAGGGGCAATAGAAAAAGAAATTGCAGATTCTTCAATCCAATTTCAAAACAATTTAGACAGTAAAGAAGAGATTCTTATAGGAGTTAATCAATTTGTTGACAATAATGAAAAAAATCTAATCAACATAGAGAGTCAAAAAGATGACAATAAAAAGAGAGTAGATCTTGTTATTCAGTTTAAAAAAGATCGAGATCATAAAAAAGTTTCTAATGCACTATCTGAATTAGAAAAAAAAGCCAAATCAGATCAGAACTTAATTCCATACATTGTGACTTGCGCAAAAAATAAATGTACTCTTGGTGAGATTTCAGATGCTCTAAGAAAAGTCTTCGGAGAATATTCTTAATTAAAAAAAACAGGAACATTGAATTAAAAAATTAATAATATTATTATAGACAAAGAATCCAAATAATGAGGAATACAATGAAAATAAAAGAATTTGTTTTATTGCTAAGCACGCTTTTGATTATAAATTGTGCTGGCACTGCTCCTAGCGTAGGAGAAGAAATGAGCAACCAAGAATCCACTGAATCTGATACGAGAGTTGTTGAAGAAGAGGTTAAAGTAGAAACGTTTACTGTTCAGGAACCTGAAGCTCCACCGCTTCCTGTTACTGTTTTTGAACCCTATATGATTAAAAGAGGCGATTATTTAATTAAAATTGCTTCCAGAGAATATGGAGACTCTTCAATGTGGAGAGAAATTTATGAATGGAATAGAGAAGAAATTGGATCTGATCCAAATAAAATTTATCCTTATAATTTTTTATCATTACAAAGAGAGGCTAGTAAAGCAAAAAATTGTGATTTAGAATTTTTTGACTATCAAATACAATCTGGTGATACAGCATGGGGTCTTGCTAATGAAATATATGGCGATGAACTTGCATGGGTAATTATCTATATGGATAATGAAAAATTGATTAGAAATAATGTCTTAGATCTCAGTAATCATTTACCAAATACAAAAGTCATTTCACCTAAAATCTTTTATAAAGAAAAATTAGCATCAACTAATGAAGAAGCGCTAAATCTTAATGATGATAGCTATGGTATAGTTATTTGTGATAAGCAAACTTACGGAAGAGGACGCCATGGTAGAAAATGGGTCTCTACACCGTACAAAGATTTAGCATTTACTATCATTATTCCTAAAAATTATATCATGGATGGACAATCTTTGGTTGATATTGCTTGTAGATCAATTGTTACAAACCTAGAAAAATTAAAAATCTCTGCACGAATAAAATATCCAAATGATATTTATATTGAAAATAAAAAAATCTCAGGTGTTCTTTGTGAGCAGAAAATAAAAGATAAGGTTATCACTCAAGTTTTAGGAATTGGGATTAATGTTAATTCAAATTTCCAAGATTTAGAGCCAATTCAAGATAAACTTTATACCTCTTTATTATTGGAATTGGGGAAAGAAGTAAGTAGAGAAAAACTATTAAAAAATATAATAGAAACAATTGACTACACTATTCAAAAGCAGATTCACCTGTAATTTTTTGGCCAATAATCAATGTATGAATTTCATTGGTTCCTTCATAAGTATATACTGTTTCCAAATTCATCATATGTCTCATGACAGAATAATCATCCATA
>LULG01000806.1_pt1 | contig 14533 bp, 12 predicted proteins | sample 728211 | NCBI WGS metagenome assembly LULG01 (sample SAMN03860295, study PRJNA289734) | marine metagenome | biome: seawater column; feature: ocean; material: water; isolation source: Red Sea water column Station 169 - depth 200m | place: Saudi Arabia: Red Sea | collected 2011-10-15 | depth 200 m | reverse complement strand
GGCTATGCACGTCCTAGAAGCCTTGCAGCATGGCGTTTCGGTCGAAGCGGTGCTATCGGATCCAAAGGTCGCTCCTGCACTTGGCGAAAGGCGTCGCAGGCAGGCTGAGATGGATACTGTAATCTCGGATAGCACCGAAGTGGTAGATAGGCTGGCGATAGTGCGACTCGAGGATCGCGGACTGCGCTCGAACGGCTACCACGTCACCGCTCAGGTGGGTGACGATTGCGACGCCTGCCTAGTTGTCCACGGAGATGTCGGTGCATCGTTCGGAGAGCAGGACAGGTACCCGGTCTCAGCCTCGTTCTACACCAACTCGTTCCTCCACACGGCAGGAGGACTCTACGACCTGACTAGACTGGCAACCCGATTCGACCCCGATGGAGGAGGTCATGCCAATGCCTGCGGTTGCAGGATTCAGGCGCTTGAGGCGGGAACTAAGGTCGATCGTGTGGTGACTGAAGGTGACATAGAAGCGAACCTAGCGGCCTGGCTAGAGATGTGGGCAGAGCGTTGATCACACGATCTTGAGAAAGTACAGGAAGCCCAGAAAGGCGTGAATCGCCACCAACATTACCATCACGTCGCTGATTCTTCCGTGGAGCTCTTTGCTGCGGGCGAACGGCTTGCCCTCGGACTTCAGGTCACGCGTCTTGCGGCCCATCCTCCACAGAGTGGTCATGAGCAGAAGACCCAACAGGCCAGCCCAGCCATGGAAGTGACCGGGGACGAGGTAGGTGGTCGGATTCAACCCCTCGAGACTCGCTCTCGCGACGTGCGCTGCGAAGGCAAGGGCGATTACAGCGACGATATATGCCATCGCCTTGTCGCCGCTCGCTTGGTGGTCGGCCAAGGCCAACTCCCTTTCCTCCCCTCTCAGTAACGTGCTCTGATGCCTCCAACGACGCTGATTGAGGAAGAACCAGATGAGTGCGAGTGCTGCGAGTGGGTGGATTAGCAGTATCGCGGTTCTGACGGGGTCCACGGGTCGCGCTAGGGCTCTGACGCCTTGAGTTCTCTCTACTACCGCCTTGCATGGCAAGGCGATGTGTTGATGAATGGAAGTGCTTGGACAGGACCCCCGAGGGCGTCCGATGGAGGACTATCTTCACGAGTGTCTAGAACTCCTGCACATGGCAGGGGACGACGTAGCCAGACGCAGGAAGGCCATTCAGCGCCCGAGGGCGTGGTCCCTCCTGTCCTTCGAATGGAGGGCTCTGGCCTTCCTCGCAGCTAACAAAGCCGCCCCCGAGGCCATCGGCATCGAGGCGGCGGCGGCCGCCGGGATCGACAGCATCGAACATGGCACCTTCGCCGATGATGCCGCGCTCAAGGTCATGAAGGCCAAGGGCACTTATCTCGTCCCGACCTTAATGGCGTTCGAAGGCGTACGCGAACGGCTCGGCAAGGGTATCTACACCCCCACGGTCGAGGAAAAAGTCCGCATGACGCTCGGCCGCGTCGGCCAGGCCGTCACGCGGGCAAAGGCGCTGGGCGTGCCGATTGCGTTCGGCACCGATGCCGGCGTGTTCGAACATGGCCGCAACGCGGGCGAGTTCGCCCTGCTCGTCAAGGCGGGGCTGACCCCGCGCGAGGCATTGGCGAGCGCGACGACCACCGCCGCCCGGTTGCTGTCGATGGAAAACGAGATCGGCCGCATCGCGCCGGGCATGTCCGCCGACATGATCGCGGTCGACGGCGATCCGCTCGGCGATGTGACGACCCTCGAACATGTGCGCTGGGTGATGGCGCGCGGGCGTATCGCCGACTGAGACGTGGGAGATCAGGCGGCGCGGTCGATCCGCCCGCCTGTCCGGCGTTCCTTCGCCCCGGCGGCGCCGACCAGCGCGCCGATGTCGACCGTTTGCGCAAAGCGGACGCCGACGCGGTTCCCGTCGGACCAGCGCGCTTCCGCGTCCATAACTACGTCAGCGCCAAATTCGATCAGCAGCGGCGTTCCTTCGGGGACATTCCACAAGCCTTCGATCAGCGCACCGCGCGACGACAGATTGCGCACGATCGCTTCATAGCGATAGCCGCCGCTCGCGATCTGGATCGTCCGGAAGGTCCGCATCCGCGCTTCGCGCGCACTCTTGTAACCCTGCGCGACCGCCTTGCCATTGCCATCGGCAAGCAAAGCCAGCACTTCCTCGACGGTCATCGGCTTGCCGTAGATATAGCCCTGGACATGGCTGCAGCCGAGGCCGCGGATCAGCGCCAGATCGTCGTGCGTTTCCACCCCCTCGGCGGTGGTTTCCATCTTGAGCGCCGTCGCCAGTCCGACGATCGACGAAATGATCGCGGCGTTCATGCTGCTGGGATCGGCCGCGCCGAGCACGAAGCTCTGGTCGATCTTGATCTTGTCGAACGGCGCCTTCTTCAGATAGCCGAGCGCCGAATAGCCGGTGCCGAAATCGTCGAGGGCGAGCCGTACCCCGGTGCGCTTCAACCGTTGGAACATCTCCAGATTTTCGGGACTTTCATCGAGGAAGACGCCTTCGGTAATTTCTAGTTCGAGCTGATCAGGCCGGATGCCCGCGGCAGCGACCGCGCTCAGGATCGTCGCGGGCAATTTTTCATTGGCGAACTGGCGCGGCGACACATTGACGGCAACGCGATACCCCGACCCCAGCCGGGCGATCGTGGCGCAAGCGGTGCGGATGATCCATTCGCCGATCGGAACGATCACGCAGCGCATCTTCGATCGCCTTGCGCTCGCTTGCCTGATTATGCATCGCGTCGGCATAGAAGCGATAGACGCCGCGCCCGGCGTCCTTCGCCGCATAGAGCGCAAGGTCGGCGTTGCGCACCAGCGCCGACGAGCCGATGCCGTCGCTTTCCGAAATGGCGATGCCGATCGAAGATCCGATGCGGATGCGCTCGCCTTCGATCAGAAAGGGCTTGGCAAGGCTCAGGATGATCGCATTGGCGATCCCCGCCAGCTTTTCGACCTGGGTGATCTGCGGCAACACGATCTGGAACTCGTCGCCGCCCAGTCGACCCACCTGCCCTTTGTCGCCGACGACCTGCGTCAGCCGCGCCGCGACCTGTTGCAGCAATTGGTCGCCGACAGGATGCCCCATCGTGTCGTTGACCGCCTTGAACCGGTCGAGGTCCATCAGCAGCAGCGCGCAGGGCTGCGCCTGCCCGAGATGATTCTTGAGCGCGCGCTCGAGCAGATCGGTGATATGCAGGCGGTTCGCGAGGCCGGTCAGCGTGTCGTACCGCGCGAGCTGATTGATCTGCTGTTCGGACTTGCGCTTTTCGGTGAGGTCGGTGCCGCTGCCGCGAAAGCCCTGGAAATTACCGAGCGCGTTCGAAATCGGATGGCCCGAAATCGACCACCAGCGCTCCTCGCCCGCGACCGCCGCCTGGACCGTCAGGTCGTTGAACGGCGTCCGCGACGACAGGCTGAAGCCCAGCGTGCGCTCCTCGCTCTCGTCGGCGCCGCCGCGCTTGCGGATCATGTCAGTAAAGGGGCGCCCGAGCAGGTCTTCGGCCGGCCGATCGAGCTTCGCCGCGACGGTCGGCGAAATATAGACGAGGTCGCCGTTGCGGTCGGTTTCCCAGAACCAGCCGCGTCCGGCGCGCTCGAAATCGCGCATCAGTCCAAGCGCCCGCTGCTGCTCGCTTCCCGACTGGCGGCGCACGCGCGTCGCGCGCCGCTGATGCCGGATATCCTCGCGCATCATCACGACGAGCATGCCGAGGAAGATGATGCCCGCAATCCCGAACGGCCAAGACGCGATGCCGATCGCGCCGCCGATCGCGGTGCCGCCGGCAAAGGCGAAAAAGGCCGGACGCACAATCGCCGCCGCTGCCGCGGCTACGAGGACGGTACCCAGCCGGATTGCCGAAAAGGCATCGAGATGGGAAAGCGCATCGGGGGTCGCGAGCGCCGCGAACGTGCCGATTGAAACGAAGAATGTTCCTGCGCCGACCAGCGCCAGCGAGGCGGCGGCAAGCGTCGGCAGCCATTCGATCCGATGCGCCCAGCGCAAGCGCGAGCATTGGCCGATAACGGTAAGCGCGACATCGCACAGCACGAATTCGGGTGTCTGCAACAGCGATTCGTCGTCGGACGACCCGCCGCTTGCGCCCCGGCTGATGCTGTGCCTGACCCCCAATGTGTTCGCCAATCCCGCTATCTGGTCCCGCCCACCGCTCTGTCGCCGGCGGGGTTTCCAAATCCTTACCGCGGGCGGATCGTTAACCCCATTGCTGTGCCAAAATGGAGGGGTTGGGTTTCGCTTCGCAACGGGTTACACCGGGGCATGCCCGCCGTCCGCCTCTTGCCGCCCGATCGCTTTTTCGACCGCCAGCAGTGGGTCGCGATCACCAAGCCCTCCGCCTGGTACGGTATCTGGCTCGTCGCGCACGGCTGGATCGTAAGCCTCGCTGCCATCGGCCTGGCGGCGTGGAGCGGCAATCCCCTGGCCTGGCTGCTCGCCATCATCGTTGTCGGCGGACGCCAGCTCGGCTTTGCGATCCTGATGCACGACGCCGCGCACGGCGCGCTGCACCCCAATCGCAAGGTCAACAATTTTTTGGGGCAGTGGCTCACCGGAGCGGCGGTCGGATCGGATCTGATCGCCTATCGCACCTATCATCTCCAGCACCACAAATATACGCAACAGGCCGAAGACCCGGACCTTGCATTATCCAAGCCATTCCCGACCACCCGCGCCAGCCTGATGCGCAAGATCGTCCGCGACCTGACGGGACAGACGTTTTTCAAACAACGCGTCACCCAATTCCGCTTCGCCTTCGTGGGATTGAGGGCGATGGTTCGCGGCGAACGGGCGGAGAAAAGAGGGGCGAGCACCAAGGCGGGGACGCCTTTCAACAAGCAATCCGACGATGGCGTCACATCGCCCACGATCGATGTTGCCGGCGCGATGACGGTCACGCGGTCGGTCGGCCGCTTTCTGCTAGTCCAAGCCATATTGCTCGCGGCGTCGCTGCTGCTCTACGGCTGTACGCCCTATCTGCTCTGGCTTGCCGGGCTGGCGACGACGTTCCAGCTCTATCTGCGCATCCGCAACATCGCCGAACATGCCTGCACCGCGACGGGAAGCGACGATCCGTTCAGCCACGCGCGCACGACGCACGCCGGCTGGCTCGCGCGCGCGACGGTCGCGCCATATTGGGTGAATTATCATGCCGAGCATCACCTCTTCATGGGCGTGCCCTGCTATCGCCTGCCGCAAGTCCATGCAGCGCTCGGCCGCGCCGGCAAGCATGATACGATGACGATCGCGCCGAATTACGCCGCGGTACTGCGACAGGTCACCGCTGCGGCCTGATCGGCCAATATCAGCACGCCGTCGGCCAGCCACCGAGCGAGCAGCGCAGCCAGCGTTTCCATCGCGGTCGCCTCCCCAACTTGGTCGATCAGTTCTGCGCAGAGAGCGGCGAAACTGGCGCCGCGCTCGATCTGCACAAGCGTGGTCGCCTCGACCGCAGCCAGACTGCGAAAATGCAGCTGGAGTCCGCTGCGCCACACCAACACATCCACGGGCGCGGCAAGAACCGCAACCGCCGGGGGGGATTCGCCGGCGTCGAGCGCGCTCCACAGCGTGGCGCTATTATGGTCCATCGCGAGCAGCCGAGCCGACGGATGCAGCGCGAGGCTGGCGTCGACCCATTGCTCGCCGAGCATGCCGATCGCGCCGGCATCGAGTGGCGGCGTATCGGGCGCGTCGAAGGCATGGCGCAGCGCCCAGTCCAGCCGAGCAAGTTCGGCCAATTCGCCATCTTCCGGAAAATGATGCGCAACGAAGTCGGGCAGCGCGGCGCCATAATAGCGCAGATTGCGTGTCGTCGACGGGTGCGCCTTAACATAGGCATCGGCGATATGGCCGAATTGCGCATCGCCCAGATAGGCATTCAGCCGCTCGAAATGATCGGCTAGAACACCGGTCAGGCTGGCGCGGTAATTGTTGCGATAGATGTCGATCCGGCGGGCCGCGCCAACCCGCGCGTCGTCGACGATCAGGGCTTCGGCATCTGCACCCTCACCCATGATCGCGGCGAGAAAGCATTGCTGAATGGCACGCAGCGCGTCAGCCACCGACCGGCTCCAGCGCCGCCTGCGCCAGCTCGCGGGCCCGTTGGAGTTCGGACAACAGCGTCGGCAATGGCGGGATGTCGTCATCGCGTTCGATCATCGTCGCGACGGGGCCGACCATCGCAATGGCGCGGGCGTAGATATCCCATACCGCATCGCACACCGCCGCATCGTGCGTGTCGATGACATAATCACCCATGTCGCTGTGGCCCGCGAGATGGATTTGCTGGATACGTGCGGCGGGCAAGCCGGCGAGATATTCCAGCGGATCGAAGCCATGGTTGCGCGCGCTGACGTAGATGTTGTTGACGTCGAGCAGCAGCAGGCAGTCGGCGCGTTCCGCCATTTCAGCCAGAAAATCCCATTCGCTGCGATCGGAGGCACGAAAGCTGACATAGCTCGACGGATTTTCGATCAGGATGCGCCGCCCCAGATAATCCTGCACGCGGTCGATATTGTCGACGACGCACTGCAACGTCGGCGCGTCATAGGGCAGCGGCAACAGGTCATGGCTGTTGTGCGCGTCGATCCCGGTCCAGCACAGATGATCCGAGATCCACAGCGGCTCGACCCGATCGGCGAGAGCCTTTAGCGCCGACAGATAGATGTTATCGAGCGGCTCGTCAGACCCGATCGACAGCGACACGCCGTGCATGACGATCGGATAATCGGCGCGAATCCGCTCGAGCGTCGCCATCGGGCGTCCGCCGGGCACCATATAATTTTCCGATATGATCTCCAGCCACTCGACCGGTTGGGGCCGCGCCAGGAAATCGGGATAATGGACGGGGCGCAGTCCCAAACCGAAGCCGGGCGACGGGATCGCGATCCGCTGATCTTGAGGCATGATCGGGCTCGATGGCAGGCGCCGGAGCGGCCAAAGCGGCGCCGGCGAGTGCGAGGGCGGTGGCCGAAGCGGCGATGGCAGCGGCGAATTTCGTGTTGGTCATGCTATCCTCCGAAGACGGGATGGAGGGACAATATGTCCGTCCATGCCCCTATATTCGGAGGCGCGCGCGCGAGGTTACAGTCGGCGCTATTCGCCCGCCGCGACGAAACGGCCGCCCGCGCGATCCTTTACCGTGGTCTCGGGATCGAAGATCATGCCGTTCATCGCGACATAGACACCGGGCGGCAGCGTCTGCACTGCCGCCAGCGCAAAGCCCACATTGAACTCGGCGTCACTTGCCCGCACAGACGCAGGCTGCATCGCGCCCGTTAGCACGATCGTCTTGCCTGCAATTCCTGCCAGCGCGCGGCCGGTGACGACCATTGTGTCGGTGCCATGCGTGACAAGGACATGCGCCGAATCGCTCGCCGCGACCGCAGCGCGGATCGCGACGCGATCGGCGTCGGTCAGCTCCAGGCTGTCCTTGCGCATCAACTGGGTGACGCGGTGCGGGACATGGACATTATTCTCGCGCAGCATGTCGGGGATCGCCGCCGGGCCGATCTGGAACTCCGACAGCGCGTCGAAATAGACTTTGTCGATCGTCCCGCCGGTGGTGAAGATGTCGATCATGCCAACGCCTCGGCGATCAAGCGCCGCGTGTTGTCGATCCCGAACAGCGCGATGAAGCTGCCCATGCGCGGCCCCGCGCTCGACCCGAGCAGCGTTTCATAAAGCGCCTTGAACCAATCGCGCAGATTTTCAAAGCCATAGGCTTCGTTCTTGCCGATCTCGTAGACGATGTTCTGGATGTCGTCGGCCCTCGCCGCCCACGGGCTTGCGGCGCTTCAGCGTCGGGGCGACATAGTCGCGGTTGTACGCCATCGCATTGTCGATCAGCCGGTCGAGTTCGGGCCAGGTCGCCGCGTCGGCGCCCGCGACATATTGGCCGAGGTAGCGCCATATCTGGTCCTTCGCCGCATCGGCGCCCATCACGGCGACAAGGTTGAGCAGCAGCCCGAAGGTGACCGGCAGCACCGCATCGGGCACGTCTTCGCCGCGCGCGACATGGACGTGATGCACGGGATTCCCCAGCTTCTTGTCGGCTTCCTGCGCTGGATAGCTCCCGCGCATCTGTAGATATTCGTCGACTGCCTTCGGGATCACGCCGATATGAAGCTGCTTCGCCGCCTTGGGTTCGCGATAGGCGTAAAAGGCCAGGCTCTCTTCGCTGCCATAGCTCAGCCATTGTTCGATCGACAGGCCATTGCCTTTCGACTTCGAAATCTTCTCGCCCTTTTCGTCGAGGAACATCTCGTAGATCAGCCCCTCGGGCTTGCGTCCGCCCAGCGCCTTGGCGATCTTGCCCGACTGGATGCCGCTGTCGGTCAGATCCTTGCCGTACATCTCGTAATCGACGCCGAGCGCGACCCAGCGCATCGCCCAGTCGACCTTCCACTGCAGCTTGGCGCCGCCCGACAGGATGCTGTGGGTGATCGTCTCGCCCTCATCCTCGAACGACACGAGGCCCGCGTCGGCATCGACGACGGTCACCGGCACCTGCAGCACGATCCCCGACTTGGGGCTGACGGGCAGGATGGGCGAATAGGTCGCCGCGCGCTCGGCGCGCAGCGTCGGCAGCATGATGTCGAGAATATCCTGATTGTGGCGCAGGACATTCTTGAGCGCATCGTCGAACGCGCCCGACCGATAGCGTTCGGTCGAGCTGACGAATTCATATTCGAAGCCGAAACGGTCGAGAAACTCGCGCAGCATCGCATTGTTGTGATGCGCAAAACTCTCATATTTGCCGAACGGATCGGGAATCGCGGTAAGCGGCTTGCCAAGATGTTCGCGCAGCATCTCCTGCTGCGGTACATTGTCGGGCACCTTGCGGAGCCCGTCCATGTCATCGCTGAACGCAACCAGGCGCGTCGGCGCGCCGCCGGTCAGCGTCTCATAAGCGCGCCGCACCATCGTCGTGCGCAGCACTTCGTTGAAGGTGCCGATGTGCGGCAGCCCCGACGGACCATAGCCGGTTTCGAACAGCACCGGCGCGCCGCCCGGCTTGCCGTCGGGATAGCGTTTGATGAGCTTGCGCGCTTCCTCGAACGGCCAGGCCTTGGACGTTTGCGCGGGCTCGCGCAGCGAAGGATGAAGGTGCAAGTCGGTCATGGGGCGCCCATAGCGGCAAGCGCCCCCGAATCGAAAGGCAAAATTGTCCACACGCCGCAACGGAACGGCGCCAGACATGGTTACGCCAAATTAACCACGTCCGTCCTAGCCTCGGGCCATGACGAGTCCCCACACTCCCATCACCCGCGCTCACAAGCGCACCCCGGTCGCCATCGAGGTGATCGTCAACGGCGTGCTCAACCAGATCGAAGGGCGCATCTGCGACCTTTCAGAAGGCGGCGCCCGCATCGACGGCGCGAGCATGCCGGCGCGATCCCGCTGCGAAATCCACTACGGTGGCCAGGTCGTCTACGCGATCGTCATGTGGTCCGAATTCGACCGCATGGGCGTGCGCTTTCCGTACGAGCTGTCGCACGGACCGCTGTTTAACGCGCTCGAACGCGCGCGCAGCGCCGCCAGCGCGCATCCCGCGCAGATATTTCTGTCCAACCGCAGCGCAGGTTTCGGACGGCGCGGGCTGAGCTGAGCCACCTTTCCGCGTAGCCCTAAAGACGCGTCGGATTTACCCGCCTTGCCGCGTTCGCCTTTTGTGCCTAGCGTGGGGCAATGGCGCCCGATCCGCTCTCCCTCCCCGCGATCCACGCGAGCCATGTCGGCATCTGGATCGCCGACGCATCGGGCCGCGTCCAGCGCGTCGGACGCGGCGAAGCGATCGCGGCGGTCGCCGCAACCCCGCATGTCCTGCTCGGCGCGACGCTGACGGGCGACCGGCTGGGCTATCCCGAGCTGTCGGGGCTCGATCTGCTCGAACTCTTCGCTTTCCTGTTTCCCGCGCGCTTCGCGGTGCCGACGCCGGCGGGGATCGCCGCCGCGATGGGCATCGCCCCGCCCGATAGCGAAGCCGATGTTGCGGCGTTCCTGCCGCACGCCGCCGCAGCGATGCTCGATCGCGCGGGCGATGCCGCGTGGCCCGAGCGCGAGGGCGCGTGGCACGGCCTGCAGGCGCTGTCGCGCCAGCGCTGGCCGTGGGCGCCGCTGCTGCAGCCGCGCATCGGCGCGCCCGAACGCAGCGAGCGCTGGCTGTTCGAGCGCCTGCCCGAATGGGAGGAAGCCGCCCCGCGCCCGCAGCCGCGCCAAGTGACGGTCAATCCCGACGATGTGACCGCTCGGCTCGACCGGCTCACCGGTGATGGCGCCGAACGCCGTGCGGGACAGCGCGACTATGCCCGCGCCGCCACCGCGATCTTCGAACCGCGCGAACGCCGCGACCGGCCGCAGATGCTGGTCGCCGAGGCGGGCACGGGGATCGGCAAGACGCTGGGCTATCTCGCCCCCGCCAAGCAATGGATCGATCAGTCGGGCGGCAGCGTCTGCGTGTCGACCTATACCAAGGCGCTGCAACGCCAGCTGGCGCGCGAGACCGAGCGGCTGTACCCCGATGCCCGGACGCACCGCGAAAAGGTGGTGGTGCGCAAGGGACGCGAAAATTATCTCTGCCTGCTCAACCTGGAGGATGCGCTGCAAGGCGGCTTTTCGGGCCGCGCGGCCGTTCTGGCGCAGCTCGTCGCGCGCTGGGCCGCCTACACCCGCGACGGCGACATGGTGGGCGGCGATCTGCCTGGCTGGCTGCCCGCGCTGTTCCGCCGTAACGGCACGACCGCGCTGACCGATCGGCGCGGCGAGTGCATCTATGCGGGCTGCCCGCATTTCCGCAAATGCTTCATCGAACGCTCGACCCGCGCGGCAGCGCAGGCCGACATCGTCATTGCGAACCATGCGCTGACGATGGTGCAGGCCGCCCGGCCGCGTGACGGCGGCGCCCCCGCAACGCGGCTGATCTTCGACGAGGGCCACCATCTGTGGGATGCCGCCGACAGCATGTTCGCCGCCGCGCTCACCGGGCAGGAAGCGATCGAGATCCGCCGCTGGGTGTTGGGGCCGGAGGGCAAGGCGCGCGGCCGCCGCCGCGGTCTTGCGGCGCGGCTGGCCGACGTCGCAAGCTATGACGAGGCCGGCGACAAGGCGATTCAGGCGGCAATCGAGGCGGCGGGCCAGCTTCCCGGCGACGGGTGGCTCGCGCGCATCGCCGAGAACGACCCTTGGGGCGCGATCGAGCGGCTGCTCGTCGCCGCACGCGGGCAAGTCTATGCACGCGGCGCCGATCCGAAAAATGCCGACAGCGGCTATGGCCTCGAAACCGAACTTGCCGATCCCGGCCCCGATCTGGTGGCGGCTGCCGCCGACGCGAGCGATGCGATCGAGGCGCTGCTGCGGCCGCTGATGACGCTCGGCAAGCGGCTCGACGCGTTGGTCGACGATCCGCCCGACTGGCTCGACGGACAGGCCCGCGCCCGTGTCGACGGCGCCCGCGCCAGCCTCGGCACGCGCATCGACACGCTCGGCGCGTGGCTGTCGCTGCTCGGGCGCGTCGGCGGCCCGGCCGACCCCGACTTCGTCGACTGGCTCGCGGTCGACCGTTTCGACGGGCGCGAATATGATATCGGCCTGCACCGCCACTGGCTCGATCCGGCGCGCCCCGTCGCCGATATCGTCTATGCGCCGGCGCAGGGCGTGCTCGTCACCTCGGCGACATTGCGCAGCGGCGCGCAGGCGGGCGACGACGCAGGCAGCGGCTGGTCCGACGCCGACATCCGCACCGGCGCGCGGCACATCGACGGCGGCGTCCGCCATTTCGCAGTGCCGAGCCCCTTCGACTATGCGCGGCAGGCCGAGGTGCTGATCGTCACCGACATCGCGCGTGGCGACCTTCCCGCCCTTGCCGGCGCCTACAGCCGCCTGATCGAAGCATCGGGTGGCGGCGCGCTCGGCCTGTTCAGCGCGATCCGCCGGCTGCGCATCGTCCACGCCCGCATCGCCGACCGCCTCGCACGCGCCGGGCTGCCGCTCTATGCCCAGCATGTCGATCCGCTCGACACCGGCACCCTTGTCGACATCTTCCGCGCCGATCCGCACGCCTCGCTGCTCGGCACCGACGCGCTGCGCGACGGAGTCGATGTGCCGGGTGAATCGCTGCGGCTCGTGGTGATGGAGGGGGTGCCGTGGCCGCGCCCCACCATCCTCCATGCGGCGCGGCGCGCGGCGCAGGGCGGCGGCGCCTATGACGACGGCGTCATCCGGGCGCGCATCGGGCAGGCGTTCGGCCGGCTGATCCGCCGCGCCGACGATTTCGGACAGTTCGTTATGCTGTCGCCCAGCTTTCCGTCGCGGCTGCTCAGCGCTTTTCCCGCCGGGACGCCCGTCCGCCGCCTGCCGCTCGACGAGGTGGTCAATCATGTCGCGGCGGCGAACGGCGAACAGCGAAAAAGAGCGTTTGCTGCCTTTTCACCGTCATGAGTTTCCGGCAGAAGGCAGCGCAGCAAGGCTATTGGGCTCGGGGGCTGGCGCAGCGGCGCGGGGAGAGATTTTGAAGACTTTGACTATCCTGCGTCATGCGAAATCGGGCTGGGACGCGACCGTCGAACGCGACTTCGACCGCCCGATCAACGCACGCGGCCGTCGCGGCGCCGAACCAGCTCGTCCGCGGCCCGAGCGGACCGCTCGGACGCCACGGCGTCGCGGATCTCGCGGCCCAGCCCCGGCGGCGGGGAGGCCGGAGAGGCCAGCCGGGCCGCGTCGACGTCGGCGAGGGCCCCGCGCAGCGGGGCGATCTCCTCCAGCTCGGCGCGGCAGGCCGCGCAGCCGTCGAGGTGGGCCCGCAGCGCGGTCTCGTCGGTGGCGTCCAGGGGGTGCCCCAGGGCGTGCGCGCCGAGCAGCTCGCGCAGCCTCTGGTGCGCGTCGTCGGGCCCGCTCATCGGTCCACCCCCATCTCGTCCATCGCGGCACGCAGCGCCTTCAGCCCGTAGAACACCCGGCTGCGCAGCGTCCCGACCGGGACCCCCAGGTCGGCGGCGACCTCGTCGTGGGGCCGCTCGCGCAGGTGGGTCTCGAGGCACGGTCTCCCCCGCCACCTGGGCGGCGACCTGTGCCGTGGGCGGGTCGACCAGGCGCGTCTGCCACGGCCGCACCGATGCCGCGCGGGCGTGGTCGATCATCGTGTGGCGCGCGATGCCGAACAACCAGCTGCGCAGCGAGGACAGCGCCGGGTCGAACAGGTCCGCGCGCCGCCACGCCTTGAGGAAGGTCTCCTGGGTGACGTCCTGCGCGGCACCCGCGTCGTCGAGGCCGCGGAGCACGAAGCGGTAGATCTGCGGCCCGTAGAGCAGGTACGCCGCATGCACCTCGTCCTCGTCGCGCAACCCCGCCGGCACCGGGGGCGTGGCCGGGCGGGTGGTCGTCGTGGCCGCGGGTGTCTCGGTCACCGGGGGTCCTCTCGCAGGGAGCTCTGCCCTGCCTTCGGAGCCGCTCGTGGCGCCGGATGGGTCGCTCACCCGGAGGGACCGGATCCGCACCGATCCGGATCGGTGGTGAACGCGCCCCGGCCCAGCGCCGTACCCACTCCCGAGGACGGACCCCCGGTCCTCGCCCGTGGCCGGACCGACCGGCCGCCGACCGAAGGGCCAGAAACGACATGACTGCTCCCTCCCGCAGGCGCTCCCGGGTCACCGGTGGCGCCGCAGCTGCCCTCCTGGCGCTCGGCGCCGGGACCGGGCTGACGCTCCCCGCCTCCGCCGCCGACGTCGCCACCGTGGACGTCTCCACCGCCGACGCGGCCACCGGCTCCTCCGCGCGCACCGCTGCCGCGGCGCGTGCCGGGGCCCGCAAGGTCAAGGTCGACTCCGAGCGCGACCTGCGCGACGCCGTCGAGCAGGCCAACGCCTCGACCGGCCTGACCCGCATCAAGGTCCGCGACCACGTCCGCCTCAGCGGCGGCCAGCTCGACGTGACCGGCAACATCGTCATCAACGCGCGGGCGCACCGCATCGACGCCCGCGGCAACAGCCGCATCTTCGACGTGGCCGACGGTGGCCGCCTCGTGCTCAAGCAGGCGCGCCTGGTCAAGGGCGCCGCCCCCACCGGTGAGAACGGCGGAGCGATCCGCAGCGCCGGCGAGGTCGTCCTGCGCGGCACGACCATCCGCGCCTCCGTCGCCGAGGGCACCGGGGCCTCGGGCGGCGCGATCGCCAACGAGGCCGGCACCCTGCTGGTCTCCGGCTCGGTGCTCCGCGGCAACACCGCGACCCGCGCCGGTGGCGCGATCGAGGCCGTCGAGGGCGACACCACCCTCATCGAGACCCGCGTCATCGAGAACTCCACCGGCGCCGAGCCCGGCAACGGCGGCGGCCTGCACCTGACCGGCACCGGCACCGTGTCGGTGCAGAGCAGCTGGGTGGCCGACAACACCGCCTCCGCCGAGGGTGGCGGCCTGTGGAACTCCTCCACCGGCACCTTCACCGTCGACCGCACCGTGCTGATGGGCAACGTCGCCGAGGGCGTCGCGGCCGACCAGGGCGGCGGATAGATGGCAAAGCAGTGCGACC
>LULG01001205.1_pt1 | contig 14575 bp, 15 predicted proteins | sample 728211 | NCBI WGS metagenome assembly LULG01 (sample SAMN03860295, study PRJNA289734) | marine metagenome | biome: seawater column; feature: ocean; material: water; isolation source: Red Sea water column Station 169 - depth 200m | place: Saudi Arabia: Red Sea | collected 2011-10-15 | depth 200 m | reverse complement strand
ATCTGGAGACACCCGAGGTGATGCTGATGACGCTCAACGCGCGCGACATCACGCGCACGGTGCGCGCCGAGCGCTTCCGCCTCGCGATCGTCATCGCGATGGTCGTGATCGCATCGGTCCTGCTGTCGCTGTTTCTGGCGCGCACGATCGTTCGCCCGCTGCGCCGACTGGCACGCGCCGCCGTTCGCGTCCGGCTGGGCCGCGCGCGCGAGGTGGTCGTCCCCCGCCTGCCGAGCCGCCGCGACGAGATCGGCACGCTGGCACGCGCGCTGAGCGACATGACGCAGGCGCTGCGCGAGCGCATCGACGCGGGCGAACATTTCGCCGCTGATGTGACCCACGAGCTTAAAAATCCCATCGCATCGGTGCGATCGGCGATCGAAGGGCTGGGGCGCGTAACGTCCGACGCGCAGCGCACCCAGTTGCTCGCTATCGCGGACGAGGATGTCCGCCGGCTCGACCGCCTCGTCAACGACATCAGCGACGCAAGCCGGATCGACGCGCAATTGTCGCGCGCGTCTTTTGAACCCGTCGATGTCGGGCTGATGATCGAATCGATGCTCGCTGCGCGCTGCGCCCGCAACAGCCAGAACGAAGATCGACCGCGCATCGCCTTTGCGCGGCCGCGCAAGGGGACGACTGCGGTGATGGGCGACGGCCATCGGATCGAGCGGGCGATCGACAATGTCATCGACAATGCGATCAGCTTCTCGCCCGCAGGCGGCCTCGTCTGCATCGCCGCCACGCGGCTGGGCGACGAGGTTCACGTGCGGGTCGACGACGACGGGCCGGGGATCGAACCGTCGCAACGCGAAGCAATTTTTCGCCGTTTCCATAGCGAACGGCCGTCGGGGGAAGCGTTCGGCAAGCATAGCGGGCTGGGCCTCGCCATGGACCAGGGCCGAGATCCACAATATCCATGCGAGCTGCGTGGCGGCGGGCAATGGCGGCGTCCTGATTCTCGGCAATTCGGGCCAAGGCAAGTCGGATCTTGCGCTCCGCCTGCTCGACCGGGGCGCGCGGCTCGTCGCCGACGACCGCTGCGACATATGGTACGAGCGCGGACGCCTGTGGTGCCGCCCGCCCGAAAATCTGGCCGGAAAGCTGGAAGTGCGCGGCATCGGCATCATCGAGCGACCGTGGACCGCTCCGGTGCCGCTGGCTCTCGCGGTCCGGCTTACCGACCATTATGATCGTATGCCCGCGGTGAATCAGGTCGAAATGGTCGTCGGCCATCCTCTGCCCGCGCTGCTGCTTTCGCTGCTCGTCACCGGCCTTTCGGGCGCCGGCAAGTCGACCGTGCTCAAGGTGCTGGAAGATCTGGGGTGGGAGGTTGTCGACAATCTGCCGCTCGCGCTGCTCGACGCGCTGATCGACGCACCGGTGCAGCGCAGCGCGGCGAACCGGCCGATCGCGGTGGGCATCGACAGTCGCAGCCGTGGTTTCAAGCCGGCGCTGCTCGTCAAACGCATGAAGGAACTGCGCGAAGCGGGCGGGCGCGACATGCAGACGCTGTTCCTCGATTGCGCGGGCGCTGAACTCGAACGGCGCTTTTCGGAGACGCGCCGCCGCCACCCGATGGCGGAGGACCGCCCCGCCGCCGACGGCATCGCGCGCGAACGCGAGATGATGGAGCCGCTCCGCCGCTGGGCGGAGCATGTCATCGACACGACCAACTATACGAGCAACGATCTGCAGCAAGAGGTGCGCCAGCGCTTCGGCGGCGGCGGCGACGATGCGCCGGTGCTCAACATATTGAGCTTCGGCTTCGCGCGCGGGTTGCCGCGCCACGCCGATCTGGTGTTCGACATGCGCTATCTGCGCAATCCGCACTGGGACGCGGCGCTGCGCCCGCACACCGGGCTCGACCCCGACGTCGCCGCCTATATCCGCACCGATCCCGCTTATGAAGCGACGGTGGCGCAGATCGAAACCCTGCTCCTCACCCTGCTGCCGCGCTACCGCGCCGAAGGGAAAAGCTATGTCACCATCGCCTTCGGCTGCACCGGCGGGCGCCACCGTTCGGTCCATGTCGCCGATCGTGTTGCTCGAACGCTACGCGCCGCGGGTCACGAGCCCACGGTGACCCACCGCAACCTTGACTCGGCCCCGCAAGATGGGCTTGAGGGCAAGCCCCCGCCCGCATCTCCCGCACCCGGCGGACAAACATAAGGGTCTCGCTTTTCATGCCCACCGATAAAGCCCTGCCGCTGCTCGGAATGGTTCTCGTCACACACGGCCGCCTCGCCGAGGAAATGGTGACGGCGATGGAACATGTGGTGGGACCGCAGCGCGCGGTGGCGACGGTGTGCATCGGCCCCAATGACAATATGGAAGTGCGCCGCGGCGAAATTGCCGAAGCGATCCAGCGCGTCGACGAAGGGCGCGGGGTCGTCATACTGACCGACCTGTTCGGCGGCACCCCGTCGAACCTTGCCATCAGCCTGCTGGAAAGCGGGCGAACCGAAGTCATTGCCGGCGTCAACCTGCCGATGCTCATCCGGCTGGAAAGCGCGCGCAAGACGATGGACCTGCGTGCCGCGGTGATCGCGGCCAAGGAAGCAGGCCAGAAATATATTTCCGTCGCATCGGAAATGTTGGGGGTGGGGCCATGAACCAGATCAGCGAAACGGTAGAAATCACCAACCAGCGCGGTCTGCACGCCCGCGCCAGCGCCAAGTTCGTTACCTTCGTCAGCCGCCTGCCCGAAACCGTGTCGGTCGAGGTCGAAAAGGGTGGGTCGCGCGTATCGGGATCATCGATCATGGGATTGATGATGCTGGGCGCGGCGAAGGGTGACAGCATCACCATCCACACCAGCGGCGACGGCGCCGAAGCCGCGATGCTCAAGCTCGTCGGACTGGTCAAGGACAGCTTCGGCGAGGACTAGATACGCTCCTCCCTTCTGCCGCATCCCCGAGCGAAGACGAGGGGGCATGGCGAGCGAAGTCGAGGCAAGGACATTACGGGTTCTCGCTTCGCTCGAAGGGGCCCCTCGTCTTCGCTCAGGGAGACGGAATCCCAAGGAACACCAGAGTTGACCCATCGCCGTTCCCGAATCGAAAGCCTGTCGAACCCGCTCGTCAAGCGGATGCGGCTGCTGCGCGAAAAGCGGCATCGCCGCGCCGAGGGGCTGTTCCTGGCCGAAGGGCTGCGCATTGCGACTGAAGCGCGCGAGGCGGGCATATTGCCGCGCTGGCTGTTTCTGGCCGAAGAGGGCGCCGCGCACCCGCTCGCGCGGGCGCTGATCGACGCGACGCTGGCGAGCGGCGGCGAGGTGATCGACACGACGCCGGCGATCCTCTCCAAATTGTCGGGCAAGGACAATCCGCAGACCGTAGTCGGCATCTATGCCGAGCCGCGGACCGCGCTCTCCGACCTCGACCGCGACGCGGCGCCGATCTGGCTGGTTGCCGAACGGCTGCGCGATCCCGGCAATCTGGGCACCATGCTGCGTACCGGCGACGCGGTCGGTGCCGGCGGGTTGATCCTGCTCGGCGAATCGACCGATCCCTATGGCGTCGAGGCGGTGCGCGCGAGCATGGGGGCGATCTTCACCCAGCGGCTGGTGCAGGCCGAATGGGACGAGTTTCTGCCCTGGCTGCGCAGCGGGCGCGGCGAACTGGTCGCAACCTGGCTCGGCGACGACACCAAGGATTATCAGGCGGTGCGTTATGCCGCCCCCACCTTCATCCTGATCGGCAATGAATCGCAGGGCCTGCCGCAAGCCTATGCCGAAGCCGCCGACGTGCGCGTAAAAATGCCGATGATGGGCAAGGCCGACAGCCTGAACGCGGCCGTTGCGGCCGCGGTCATGGCCTATGAAGTGCTGAACCAGCAGCGAAGCTGAACGCTGGCCATGCAACCTGTTCAGCGGCCGGCCATTGGACCCGATGTACCCGCCGCTGCGAAAGGATCTGTCATGAAAATGCTGCTTGTCCCCGCCCTAACCGCCGCAGCGACGCTTGCCGGCTGCGCTGCCACCGGCACCGGACCCGCGACGCCCGCTCCTCCGACCGAGGCCTATATGGCGCTGGGTACCGAGCCGGGCTGGACGCTGGAAATCACGCCCGCGCGCCTCGCCTATAATGGCGATTATGGCGCGACGCGGATCGCGGTCGCCAACCCCGGCGCGCGGCCGAGTTTCAACGGCGAGCGCTATGTGACCGACCGGCTGACCGTCGATGTGACGCACAGCGCGTGCAGCGACGGGATGAGCGACCGCCGGTATCGCGACACGGTGACCGTCACCGCCGACGGCAAGACGGTTAAGGGCTGCGGCGGTGCGATCTTGCCGGCCGCCGACCTTACCGGCACCCGCTGGACCTTCGTGTCGATTGGCGGCACGCCGGCCGCCGCCGATCGCCCCGCCGACCTCGCCTTCGATGGCGAACGGATGAGCGGCAGCGCGGGCTGCAACCGCTTCGGGGGCGGCTATGCCGTCGAGGACGGCGTGCTGACCGCGGGACAGCTTGCAGCGACGCTGATGGCTTGCCCCGGCGCCGGCATGGCGCAGGAACGCGCCTTCTTCGACCTGATGAAGACACCGGTGCGGCTGAGCTTCCCGTCCGACGGCACCATGGTTATGACCGGCGAAAACGGCCAGACGGCGGTGCTGAAGCGCGTGATCTGACGCGCCAGATCGCCTCCGCCCGAGCGGGGGCGATAGGTCATTCGCTCGCGTCGTTTACCGCGGCCGGTGCCGCCGCAAGCTTCGCCAGCGGCCGCGCTGCCTGTTCGGCGACGGGCAGCACGGAAATTTCCTTGCCGCCGGTTTCGACGTCGAGCGCCTCGAAACGCTTCGCCTGCGTCAACACCTGGCTTTCGAAGCTGCCCACGAAGGCGTTATAGGCGCCCGTCGCCTGGTCGAGATTTTTGCCGACGCGCGCGATATGCCCACCCATCGTCGCCATGCGCGCATAAAGCTCCTTGCCCAGCGCGGCGATCTCGCGCGCCTGCCCCGCCAGCTTTTCCTGCCGCCACACCGCCGCGACGGTGCGCGCGATCGCGATCAGGTTGGTCGGCGTGGCGAGCAGCACCTTGCGCTCGAAGGCATAATCCCAAAGCTCGGCATCATGATCGAGCGCAGCGGCGAGGAAATGTTCGCCGGGGACGAACATCACGACATAGTCGGGCGTGTCGTCGAACTGGTTCCAATAGGCCTTGGCGCCCAGCGTGTTGACGTGCGCTTTCATCGTCGGCGACGCTCACCTCGGTCTGGAAATCGGCATGTTCGGACAGGCCGCAGCTTTCGAGCACATTGCGCAGCTGTTGTTCGCCCCAGCGGCCGCGCGCCTTGGGCGCGTTGCGCAGCGCGTTGACCAGCTTCGCCGCCTCGCTCGACACGCGCTCGGTGCCTTCGCGCATCGCGGCGATCTGGCCGTGCAGCAGGCCGAAGGCGTCGCGGCGTTCGGCCTCGACCTTGCCGACCGCCTCTTCATATTTGGCAAGCCGCTCGTGAACCGGCTGGAGCAGCGCCTTCAGATTCTGCCCGGCGCTTTCCTCGCTCTGGCGGAACCGCTGATCGGCGCGTTCGAGGAAATTTTTCTGTGCCTCGCCCAGCATCGCCTGCCCGACCTCGCGGAACTGCGCGGTGAGCGCCGCCTGCGCCTCCTTGAGTTGCGCGATCTGCGCGTCATGCGCCGCGTCGCGCGCCTTCTGTTCGGCGAGCAGCGACGCGAGCTGGATATCGGCGGCCTTGCGCGCCTCCGCCTCGGCAGCGAGATCGGTGACGGCGATCCTGAATCGTTCGGCGAGCCCGTCGCGTTCGGCCTTGAGCCCGCCCGCCTGCCGTCCGGCGAACAGCCAGCCGATCACGGCACCGACGACAAGGGCGGCAACGACGGCGAGGATCAGGGGCAGGTTCATCGGCAGAACATAGGACGAACGCAGCGCCCTTGGCTAGCCGCTAATTTAGCGCCCCGGTCCGCCGGAGGCTCCCTCGCCCGGCGCGTCAGCCCTTGTCATAGGCATTGCGGCCGCGCGTCGCGGTCATCCGGTGCGACGAGGAGAGCGCGAGGTCGTGGCTGCGCACCGAACTGACGAAATGCCAGTCGGCAGTCACGCGCTCGGGCGTCAGCGCCACCGTCGCATAGCCGCGATCGCGCGTGTTCGCCCAGCGCAGCTGCGGCGACGCGGCGCGCAGGGCGGCGACCCGTATGTCGTCGGGGATGGCGGGCGTATAGCTTTCGAACCCCGGCGAGGTAACGCTGTGTCCGCCNNGCGGCGAGCTGACCGATCTCCACCCGCCGCTGCACATAGTCGGGCAGGTTGGCGCCGAACCAGTTTTTCGATTCGGGCGGGGTGAACAGGCTGCCCATGACAATCTGCTGCGCGCAGACCTGCCAGCGCGTGCCCGATTTCGCCGATGCCGCGAAGCCGTCGAACAGCCATTTTTCCTGCTCACTGCCCAGCAACTGCCGCGCCGGGTCGCGATAGCCGGTTTCGGCAAATTGCTTGAGCGCGGCCGCCGCGTCGCCCTTGTCGGCAAGGATGTCGCCGATCTCGAACTGCTTGTCGCGCGCGGTGATGCGCGTTTCGGGCAGGAAGATCGTCGCCAGATCGCCGACCTGATAGCTGCGCCAGCGCGCGCCGCCGACCGGCATCCATTCTTCATAGGCGCGCATGGCGGCGGCTTCGCGCGCGCTCCAGTCGCCCTCGTCGGGCTGGTGATTTTCGGCCCCGCCCTTCCAGGTGTCATTGGCAAATTCATGATCGTCCCACTGCGCGACGATCGGGAACAGCTGGTGAAGGCGCTGCAAATCGGGATCGCTGCGATAGGCGGCATAGCGTAGCCGGTAATCGGCGAGCGCGATCAGTTCGTTCGACGGCTGGATCAATCGCTCGGGCACTGCCTCCTTTGGCGACGGATAGGTGCCGACCTTATATTCGTACAGATAATCGCCGACGTGGACGACCAGATCGATATCCGAACGGGCCGACGCATGGCCATAGGCGTTGAACCAGCCGAACGGCATGTTCGCGCAGGAGAACAGCGCCAGGGTGAAGGCGCCCGCCGCCCCTTCCGACAAGGTGCGCGTGCGCCCCGTTACCGACATCGTGCCGTCGGGCGCGACGAAGCGATAGAAATACCAGCGGCCGGGCTCGAGACCGTCGACGTGCAGCTTCGCGGTATGATCCGCATCGCCGGCGGCGGTGACGCTGCCGCCACCGACGATGCGCACGAAGTCGGCCGTGTCCGACACCTCGGCCGTCAGCGCGGTGTCGGCCGCAGCGGCAAAGCGCGTCCACAGCAGCACCGACCGCGGACCGGGCTCGCCGCTCGCGACCCCGTGGGTGAAGCCCTGTGCCGCCATCGCCTGCGCCGCGCCGGGCAAGGCCATTGCGGCAAGCCCTGCCGTGCCGAGCTTCATCAGCAGGCGGCGATCCATTTCGGCCCAAAGCTGGTGCATCAATTTTCCTCCCGTCTCGCCGGGTCTGTGCCCGGCTTTCATGACAATTATGCGCTCACCCGCTCATACCGAGCGCGAGCAACAGCAGCATGAAAGCGATGACCGCGAACAGGCTGAAGAAAAGCAGCAGGGTCGTCCGGGCAAGCGCACCGACGCGCGACGAGCGATAGGCGCCACGAAGCTGGCGATACATGTGGAACGGGACATAGAGCATCGCGAAGAAGGTCGCGAGATCGCCCAGCACCGTCAGATTGAGCAGCCGCACCACGACGAAGAGCAGCAGCATGAAGCTGATCGAATAGGTGACGAAGACGAAATGGTCATAGGTGTGGAAGCGCCGGCTGAACGGATAGAGCAGCCACATGAAGGGCAGCGACAACGGAATCAGCGCCCAGGCGAATTTATAGGCGTTGGCCTGCAATTTATAGAGGATCAGCGCGGGGTTCGCGAACGCCTTTTGCAGACCATGGTCGATGAAAGGCACCCCCGTATCGACCTTGTTGCGCGTGACGAAATCGGCGCTGGTCTTCACCTGATCGACCGGGTTGTCGAGAACCGGCGGCCCCGCGGCGCGGTCGGCGGTGCGCTCATCCTTGCTGCGGCTGCGCGCAATCCCCAGATAGTCGGCACTTTTCTGAAGCGTGGCGCGTTCGTCCTGCAATTCCTTGCGCTGCGCCGCGGACAGATCCTTTTTCGCAAGTTCGGTATCGATGCGGTCGACCTCGACCTGCATACTGTCCTTGATCGCGGCCGATCGCGTCTGTTCGGCGGCGGCCTTGTTCAGTTCTTCCCCGACACCGCCCCCCGCGCCGACCATCGCCAGCACCGCATAGGTCAGGAAAACCGCAAACAGGAACAGCGCCAGCGGCGAAATGAAGCTCGCCCGCTCGCCGTGAATGTAGCGGCGCGTCAGATCGCCGGGCCGCCATGTCAGGAGCGGCAGCGTGTTCCACAGCTTGCCCTCGAAATGAAAGATGGCGTGAACCAGATCATGTCCGATCGCGCCGAAGCTGCGATGGACATCGGCCTTCTGCCCGCAGCGGTGGCAGTGCGAGCCGCGCAACACCGTCCCGCAATTGAGGCAGCGGGCGCCCGCGTGCGCGCTGCCGTCGCCGTGTCCCGGCTCAATCGCGCCGCCCGCAAGCCCCGCCGTGATCGCCGCCCCGAATGCTTCGATGTCCCCGCTCATGCGCCCTGACTAGTGGGGTGAATGACCTCGTGCAACGGGGCTTTCGGGAATCACGCCAAAAGTGATATTGGCCCGTCGCATGAACGCTGAAACCTCCCTCACCCTCGGCGACGCGCCGCGCCTGCACGATGCCGATGCGCTGATCGCCGACATGGGCGCGCGCGCACGCTTGGCAGCGAAGGCGCTCGCGGTGGCGACGACAGCCGAAAAGGCCAAGGCGCTGCGCGCGGCTGCGGCCGAGCTGCGCATGCGCGGCGCGGCGATCCTGGATGCCAATGCGCGCGATATGGAGGCGGGACGCGAAGGCGGCCTGTCGTCGGCGATGCTCGACCGGCTGCGCCTCGACGAGAATCGGCTCGCCGCGATTGCCGACGCGGTCGAGGCCGTCGCCGCCTTGCCCGACCCGGTCGGCGCCGAAATCGACCGGACCGTGCGCCCCAACGGCATGACGCTGGCCCGCGTGCGCGTCCCGCTCGGCGTCGTCGGCATCATCTATGAAAGCCGCCCCAATGTGACCGCCGATGCCGCCGCGCTGGGGCTGATGTCGGGCAATGCGGTGATCCTGCGCGGCGGCAGTGAGGCTGTGCACTCGAACCGCGCGATCCACGCCGCGCTCGCGGCGGGTCTCGCCCAAACCGGACTGCCCGCCGATGCGGTGCAACTGGTGCCGACACAGGATCGCGCCGCGGTCGGCGCGCTGCTCCGCGCGCAGGGTCTGATCGACATCATCATTCCGCGCGGCGGCAAGGGGCTGGTCGCCCGCGTTCAGGACGAGGCGCGCGTGCCGGTGCTCGCGCATCTCGACGGGATCAATCACCTCTATATCGACGGCGCCGCCGATCCGGCCAGGGCAGTCGATCTTGCGGTCAACGCCAAGATGCGCCGCACCGGCGTCTGCGGCGCGACCGAAACGATCCTGATCGACCGCGCCTATCCCGCGCCGCTTGCCATCGTCGACGCGCTGATCGCCGCGGGCTGCGAAGTGCGCGGCGATGCCGCCATCGCGGCGCTCAGCCCGCATGTAACACCGGCGAGCGCGACCGATTGGGACTGCGAATATCTCGACGCGATCGTCTCGATCGCCGCGGTCGACGGGATCGAGGGCGCGCTGTCGCATATCGACACCCATTCGAGCCGCCACACCGACGCGATCGTCACCGAGGATGTGGCGACCGCCGAGCGGTTCCTGTCCGAAGTCGACAGTGCGATCGTCATGCACAACGCCTCGACGCAATTCGCCGACGGCGGCGAGTTCGGCCTCGGCGCCGAGATCGGCATCGCCACGGGACGCCTCCACGCGCGCGGCCCGGTCGCGCTCGAAGGGCTCACCACCTATAAATGGCTGGTGCGCGGGAGCGGACAGGTTCGACCCTGACCCGCCCGCTCACCACCGGCCTCCTCGGCGGCAGCTTCAAGCGCAGCGCATGGCGCGCCGCGCGCCGATCCGTGCCACCGCGATCGAGGCCGAACTCGGCACGCGCTATACCGTCGACACGCTGCGCGCGTTGATCCGCCGCTATCCGAATCGGCGCTTCATCTGGATCATGGGCGCCGACAATCTGGTTCAATTGCCCCGCTGGCGCGACTGGCGGGAGATTGCGCGATTGATGCCGATTGCGGTTATCGCGCGTCCGGGCTATAATGGCCGCACCCATGCTGCAGAGGCGATGGGTTGGCTGCGGCGCTTTGTCCGGCCCGCGGACCAGAAACGTCTTTGGACAGACTGGAGACCGCCTGCCCTCGTGTTCCTGCGTTTTTCGCCCGATGTGCGATCCGCAACTGCAATACGGCAGGCCAACCCCCGCTGGTTCGAAAGCTATGCAGGCCGCGCGCTGCGCGACCCCGTCACGCATTCGCGGCTGGCCATGGATGAAAGGAATGAAACCGCTTGATAGCCGCCAGTAAGGATGCCGCGCCCGGCGCCGCGTCCGCACCCAAGTCTTCGGACGATAGCGTGGAAAGCCTCCACGCGCTGATCCTTCACCAGCTGGACGAGGATCAGGCCCAGGAAACCATTTCCATCCCGCTTGCCGGCAAGAGCAGCATCGCCGATCATATGGTGATCGCGAGCGGCCGATCGACGCGTCATGTGTCGGCAATCGCCGACAAGCTGGCGCAGCGGATCAAGCAGGAAACGGGCCGGCCGGTCCGCGTCGAGGGGCTGCCCAACGCCGATTGGGTGCTAATCGACGCCGGCGACGTGATCGTTCACCTGTTCCGTCCGGAGGTTCGCAGCTTCTATAATCTCGAACGCATGTGGTCGTTCGGCGATGCACCGCCGGTTGCCGCGGTAAATTGACGCCTTTGTTCTGTTCGGCCTAAAGCCCGAACAGAAGCGGCACCAGCCCGCTCCCGTCCTTCGGTGCGAAAAATGTCCGGGGGACATTTTGCCGGAGGGGCCGGCCTCCCACAGGCTACTATCGTCGGGGAGGCCGGGCGGGGGAGCGGGCTGGTGCCGCTTTCGCCGAAGGTGAACGAAGACATCATGTTGCTGCACATCATCGCGCGGGGCCGGATCGGGCGCGGGCCCGAGGCCGAACTGGTCGAGCGTTATATGAAGCGCGTGACCTGGGCGCAGAAGATTTCGGAGCTTCCCGATACCGGCGGCCGCGTGCCCGCCGCACCTGTCGGCAGTCGTACCGTGCTGCTCGACGAAGGCGGCGAACAGATGTCGTCGCTCGAATTCGCCAAACTGCTGGAAAAATGGCGCGACGGCGGCGTGCGCGAGGCGCGATTCTGCCTTGGCGCCGCCGACGGCTTCACGCCTGACGAGCGCGAGGGGGCCGACAAGGTCATCGCCTTCGGCCGCGCAACCTGGCCGCATCTGATGGCACGTGCGATGCTCGCCGAACAATTGTGGCGCGCCACCAGCATCGTTGCGGGCCACCCCTATCACCGCGAAGGCCGCCAGTGAGGGGCGCCTTGCTTGTCATCGCCGCCTTTGCGGCGATCGCCGGCGGCGCGCTGGCGCTGGCGCAGAGCGACGTTTTCGATCCCGCCGCGATTGCGGCGCGCGAGCGCCAGCAGCTGCTCACCGCCAAGGCCCAGTCGGCCGCGGCAATGCGGCGCAGCGCCGTACTCGAAGCGCAGGCAGGCGCCGCGCGCGACGAGGCCGACCGGCTGAGGAAGCGCAGCGCCGCCCTCGCCGCGCGGATCCAGTCGGCCGAGGCCGATATCGACGCAGCGGAAGCGCGCGTCGCGCTGGTCAGCCGCCGCCTCGCCGATCAGCAGACGCGGCTCGCCGAACAACAGCAGCCCCTGCTCGCCCTCACCGCCTCGCTCCAGCAATTGAGCCGCCGCCCGCCGGTGAGCGTGCTCGCCCAGCCGGGATCGCTGCGCGACATGGTCCACGCCCGCGCCGTACTCGACGCGGTGATGCCGGTGATTCAAGAGCGCACCGCGGGGGTCCGGCAGGAACTCGCCCGGCTGCGCACGACGCAGCAGCAGCAACGCATCGCGCTGCAGGCGCTTTCGGCAAGCAAGGCACAGCTTGCCGAGCGGCGCGACGCGCTGACGCGGCTCGAGAATGAAGGCCGCCTGCGCTCGCGCGACCTGATGAGCAGCGCGCAGCTCGAGGCCGACCGCGCGCTCGGCCTCGGCGAAAAGGCGCGCGACATCGTCGATCTGATGGACGCGCTGGAGGCCGACGCGGCGGTGCGCGGCGAACTCGCCGACCTGTCCGGGCCGCTTCCGCGCCCCGCCGACCCCGCCCGCGCGGCACCGCTGGACGCGCCCGTCGTTCCGGCCGCAAGCCGCGACGCGGACCTCGGCGCGGGTGCCTATCGCCTGCCGGTCGTCGGGCGCATCGTTGCGGGGCTCGGCGAAGTGAATGACAGCGGCGTCCGCTCGCGCGGCATCACCGTCGCGACGCAGCCCGGTGGTCAGGTGGTCGCCCCCGCGGCTGGCCGCGTGAGCTTTGCCGGCGATTATCGCGGCTACGGCAAGATCGTCATCATCGACCATGGCGGCGGCTGGACATCGCTGATCACGGGAATGATCGCGCTGTCGGTTTCGGTCGGCGACACGCTGGACGCCGGGGCGCCGGTGGGCCGCGCCGGGTCGGACGACAGCCGCATCACGGTCGAACTGCGCCGCGCCGGGCGCCCGGTCGATCTGGTCGCGATGCTTGGCTGACGCCGCCGCCGTTAACGCGCCGTTCGGGCGACCTTTGCTAGGGCGATCGCGCGCTTGACGCCGATGCAAAGGCATTGGACGATGGCTCGCCGGGGATTATAGTGCGGCCTATTCCGCGTGACTGAAAGACATCCATGACCGAATCGACCAAGACTCCCGCCTCCCCGAAGCGCCGCTTCGCCTTCTGGCAGGGGGCTGCCGCGCTCAGCACGCTGGCGCTCGTGCCGCTCGCAACCGGCGCGATGGCGACGGTCGATTCGAAGACCACCGAGGAAATCCAGCGCTTCATGGACGTGTTCCTGGAAGTGAAGGCCAATTATGTCGAACCGGTCAGCGACGACAAGCTGATCGAAGGCGCGATCAACGGCATGCTCGCCAGCCTCGATCCCCATTCGGGCTATCTCGACGCGCGCGACTATTCGACGCTGCGGACGCAGACCGATGGCGAATATGGCGGCCTGGGCCTGTCGGTGACGATGGAGGACGGCGTGGTCAAGGTGATCGCACCGACCGCCGACACGCCGGCCGACCGCGCAGGCATCAAGGCCGGCGACTATATCACCCACATCAACAAGCAGCTCATCTTCGGCATGACGCTCGACGAAGCGGTCGAACAGATGCGCGGCCGCCCCGGCACCGAGGTCGAGATCACGGTCGTGCGCGAGGGCCAGGAAAAGCCGATGGAGCTGACCCTGAAGCGCGAGATCATCGACGTGAAGCCGGTGAAGTGGGAGGTCAAGGACGATGTCGGCGTGCTGACCATCGCCAGCTTCTCCGCCGATGCGGGTCGTGATCTGCGCGCCGCGATGGTCGCGGTCGAAAAGTCGCTCGGCCACAAGCCGCGCGGCTGGATTGTCGACCTGCGCTCGAACCCCGGCGGCCTGCTCGATGAGGCGGTGAGCGTCAGCGACGTCTTCCTCGACCGCGGCGAAATCGTCTCGCAGCGCGGGCGCCGCAAGAACGACATCGAACGCTTCTTCGCCGAACCCGGCGACCTTGCGCAGGGCGCGCCGCTGATCGTGCTGATCGACGCCGGGTCGGCATCGGCGTCCGAAATCGTCGCCGGCGCGCTGCAGGACCAGCACCGGGCGCTGATCATGGGCGAACGCAGTTTCGGCAAGGGATCGGTGCAGACCGTGCTGCCGCTGACCGACACGACGGCGCTGCGCCTGACGACCGCGCGCTATTACACCCCGTCGGGTCGCAGCGTGCAGGAAGGCGGGATCGAGCCCGATATCCGCGTGCCGCAGCTGTCCGACCCCGACTATAAGGACCGTCCGCGCTTTCGCGAAAGCGACCTGCGCCGCCATCTGATCAACGAGAAAAAGGTCGACAACAGCCTGCTCGAAAAGGACGAGAAGGACGATCCGCGCTTCACCGCCACCGCCGAGGAGCTGAAGGCCAAGGGCATCGAGGATTATCAGCTCTCTATGGCGGTGCGCTGGTGTCGCAATTCGGCTTCGGACTCCACCCGTGCGAGATGTGCTACTGGCAGCGCTGGCCGCATCAGGCGGCGATCGTGCTGGCGGCGCTGGCACTGCTGCTCTCCCGCAATACGGCCGCGGTGCGCGGGCTGACCCTGCTCGCCGCAATCGCCATCGCGATCAGCGGCGTCATCGGCGTCTTTCACGCCGGGGTCGAATATGGCTTCTGGGAAGGGCTGACGACGTGCAGCACCGGCGTCAGCGGACCGGTATCGCTCAGCGACATCATGGCGGCGCCGATCACCCGCTGCGACGTCCCGCAATGGACGCTGTTCGGTGTTTCGCTCGCCGGTTTCAACGCGATCTTCTCGCTCGCGGGCGCAGCGTTCGTCTTGACCTTGCTCCGCCGCCGCCCC
>LULG01000327.1_pt1 | contig 14594 bp, 10 predicted proteins | sample 728211 | NCBI WGS metagenome assembly LULG01 (sample SAMN03860295, study PRJNA289734) | marine metagenome | biome: seawater column; feature: ocean; material: water; isolation source: Red Sea water column Station 169 - depth 200m | place: Saudi Arabia: Red Sea | collected 2011-10-15 | depth 200 m | reverse complement strand
ACGATTTGTTCTATAACGAGAAAACCATGATGATCTTCGGTGATGCCAAGAAAGTTGTCGAAGATATGACTAAATCAATCAATGGTACAGGTCACTAAGTGTTAAATCTTAAGATGCACTAAAAATTTGCATCATGACCTAGTTACAAATCAAGCCATCTGACAGGGTGGCTTTTTTAATGTCTTAAAAATAACTAAAACTCAAATAGTGATAAAAATATACAACTGTAACTTTGATGATTGTTGAAAAAAAATCTGCTCAAAATATATTAAAAAGTGTGAAATAAAACAAGGAAAATAAAAAATATGTACTCCTCTTGACTTTAGAAAAATTAAATGTATTGAGTAATCAGTATGTTGGGCTTGTTTTGGCACTATGTTTGCATTTTGTAAGTCAAGTTTAAAAAATGATGGAATGTTCAATTGTGAAAAATATTGCTTTGCTTTTACTATTTCTCCCTGTTTTTGTGCATGCTGAGAATTCTGCTGAGATTTCGAATGTAGACTTGAAGCTGATGCTCGATAGTGTTTGGGTTGTTCTGTGTGGTGTGCTTGTGTTTTTTATGCAAGCAGGTTTTGCCTTGATTGAAAGCGGTACAGTGCGCAGTAAGAACACGGTCAATGTCTTAATGAAGAACTATATTGATGCCTGTGTGGGAGGTCTAGTTTTTTGGCTCATCGGCTTTGGTTTAATGTTTGGTGCGAATCCAACTGGTTGGGTTGGTTTAAGCCATTTTGCACCAAATAGCTTGGACGGTTGGAGCTGGACGATGCTGTTCTTCCAAATGATGTTTGCAGCAACGGCAACAACCATTGCTAGTGGTGCAATGGCAGAGCGGATTCATTTCATCGGCTATATCGTTTGCACCATATTTGTCAGTGCATTGATTTATCCAATCTTTGGTAGCTGGGCGTGGGGAAGCTTATTTGAAGGTGCAGGTTGGCTCAAGTCGATGGGTTTTATCGACTTTGCAGGCTCAACGGTGGTGCATTCGATCGGTGGTTGGGTGGCATTGGCAGGGGTGATCATTCTTGGACCACGCTTAGGGCGATTTGGTCGTGATGGCAAACCGCATCATATTCCAGGACACAACCTCTCATTGGTGGCGCTTGGTGGCTTTATTTTATGGCTATCTTGGTTTGGATTTAACGCAGGCTCAACCGTCGCAGCAGATGTGAGCATCGGTAAAATCGCACTGAATACGCACCTTGCTGCATGCGCAAGTGCAGTAGCATATATGTTGTTGGCACTAATCCGTGGCAAAGCGATTTTGCTGACCATGACCATTAATGCCTCACTGGGTGGTTTGGTGGCAATTACCGCAGGCTGTGCAACCATGTCACCATTATTTTCAATCATCACAGGTTTGATCGCAGGGGTTGTTGTGACATTTTTACCGATGATTCTTGAGAAGCTAAAAATTGATGATGCTGTCGATGCCTTTACCGTGCATACTGGTTGCGGTATTTGGGGAACGTTGGCGGCAGGTTATTTCCTAGAAACAGATATGTTTAACCTCTCTCAACTTGGTGTGCAAGCAATCGGCGTAGGTGCGGCAGCAGTGTGGGGCTTTGGTACAGCGTTGGTGATGTTTTGGATCATGGACAAAGTGCTTGGTGGACTGCGTGTATCAAAACAGCATGAGCAACGTGGCTTGGATTATACCGAACATGCGGAATTGTCTTATCCAGAATTTCAACAAGATGTGCTTGCAGATTTAGACGAAATCACCAAGCGACATTAATTGTTGAGCCTTTATAAAAGCATAAATCACATCAATTGCAAAAGTGCCGAATGGTTAGACGCCATTCGCACCACATCGAATTAGGAATTGGAAAAATGGGTTGGACTATGACTTTGGATAATGATCAGCGTAGTATCGTGCAGCGCATACTCGGCAAATATTTGAATGGACAGGCTCTCGATCAGGCGGTGGAATTGTGGCGCTATCAATACAGCAAAAAACCTTTGCAAGAGTTGAACTATTTTGTGTTTGAAATTGCAAATAGTTCGGAGCTGCGTAGTAGTCGAAAGCAGATTGTGCATGATCTTCAAAAGAGTTTACAGCATGGTTTGGAACATGATGTACAGAAAGATTTAAACCCTGAGCAAACACATCAATCTACGCAAGCATTCGAAAGCAAAGTGATATCACCTACCATTGATGTTGCATTTAATCAGGTGGAAGTCGTGAATGTGGCGCATCACAGTGCATTCGATGCACTATTTCAGCAGTTACTTCAATCATTGAAAGGGCAAAGTGAATTGATGGTCGTGCTACAAGAGCATCTGCAAGATAGTCAAATCACAGCGCAATATCAGCATGCGTTTATTCATTATGTGCAAACAGGGGAAAGCTTGGTGGAGCAGTTTTATCTCAAGGACGTATTACGTCAGGTGATTAATACTTTGTATACGGTGATGTGTGATTATTTTGGACCAATGAAATCCGATCGCTATATGGCGCAAGCCGTAGCGCAGATTGATCAGCAGTATCCTGCGGTGATGATTAAGCAATATTTGTAATCAACTTTTCAAGTGATTAGATGTTCAACTTGCTGAAATGAAAAAAGCGACGAACTGATTGAAGTGTCGTCGCTTTTTAATACTAAAAGCGAAATGAACTGCTTAGCTAAACTGTTCTGTCACAGCTTCAGTGCGCCATAGGCTTTCGAGATCGTAAAACTTACGTGTAGTCGGTAACATCACGTGTACCACGACAATGCCAAGATCAATCAAAATCCACTCAGCATCACGTTCGCCTTCAACACCGATCGGGCGGAAGCCAGCTTTTCTAGATTCTTCAGCGACATTATCGGCAAGGGCCTTGACATGACGAGTTGATGTGCCACTCGCAATGACGATGGCATCAGAGACACTGCTTATGGTTGAAACATCGAATTGAATAATATCTTTTGCTTTGACATCAAGTAATGCATCTTGCACCACTTGTAAACAACTTTGAATTTGTGAGGATTTAGAGGTAAGAGAGTCAACAACATTGTTTGATGTGGGCGACGGTTCGATATTCATGGGTGATGAAAAATCCTGAAATTGAGTCACTATCCACTATAAGGGCATTGTAGTGAAAAATCAATTCAACATTATTGACGATAAATTCAACATTTATTCATCTTTTTGATAAGCCACCATGCTGATCAAGCGCAAATCAGCATGATGCTAAACTTTCCAAAATATCTAAATTGACTCAATTAAATCTCGTCTTGCGCCGCCTGTATCGCTGTTAAGGCAATGGTAAACACAATATCATCGACCAATGCACCACGAGAGAGATCGTTCACAGGTTTGTTTAGACCTTGCAACATTGGTCCAACACTGACCACATTGGCAGCACGTTGTACCGCTTTGTAGGTGGTGTTACCTGTATTTAAATCAGGGAAAATAAATACGTTGGCTTGACCTGCGACTTTAGAATCAGGTGCTTTTTGCTTACCGACACTTTCTACTGATGCTGCATCGTATTGCAATGGTCCATCAATCAATAAGTCTGGGCGACGTTGCTTGGCAATCTCAGTTGCTTCACGCACTTTATCCACGTCTGCACCAGTACCTGAGTCGCCTGTAGAGTAGCTAATCATCGCAATACGAGGCTCAATGCCAAACGATTTTGCTGAGATCGCAGACTGAATGGCAATCTCCGCCAATTGCTCTGCATTTGGATCAGGGTTGATCGCACAGTCACCGTAAACAAAGACTTCATCAGGTAGAAGCATAAAGAATATCGACGACACCAGTGAATAGTCAGGCGCAGTTTTAATCAACTGAAATGCAGGGCGTACTGTATTTGCCGTAGTGTGAATTGCACCTGAAACCAAGCCATCAACTTCGCCGAGTGCCAACATCATCGTGCCAAGAACGACGGTATCTTCAAGCTGTTGTGCGGCTTGCAGGGCATTGAGTTTGCCTTTGCGACGTTCCACCATTGGATCGACATATTTGTCACGAATGGTATCAGGGTCAATGATTCTGAGATCATCGGGTAAAGTGACGCCACGTGCTTTGGCAACTTCTTGCACTTCTTCGGGCTTGGCGAGCAGTACGCATTGTGCAATGCCACGTGTCTGACAGATCGCAGCAGCTTGTACGGTGCGAGGCTCTGAGCCTTCGGGTAAAACAATGGTCTTTTTTGCCGCCATTGATTTTTGTACCAATTCATGGCGGAACGCAGATGGTGAAAGGCGACTTTTGGTTTTGGCTGTGGTGGTGGTACTCAGCCAATCAAAATCAATATGACTCGACACAAAACGCGTCACTTGCTCAGCACGTGCGGTATCAGTGATTGGAATTTCATTGTCGATATGATCAATCATTGCCAAAGTTTGTAGGCTATCCATATCGGTGCGCATCACAGGTAGTCCTGTGCGTAGAACTTTTTGCGAAAGCGTCGGCAAGATGACATCTTGCATTTTGCTGTCGGTGAAGATCACGCCTGCAAGCGGAATATCGCTTAGTGCCGCCACGCCACATGCCAATGCCACATCGGTACGATCAGCAGAAGTCACAATCAACTCACCTACTTTAAAGCGTTCTAGCTCGTGGTCAATACGACGATGAATCAGTGCAGTATTTTGCACACGACGTTGTTCGGCTTCACCTTCATTGAGCCACTGCGCTTGAATGGCATTGGCAATGTCTAAGGTGCGTGGCACACTCAGAGTTGAGCTAAAAGGAATCATGCCAATAATGGGTAATTTCTCACTACCGAGCAGTGGTGAAAATTTTTGTAATTCTGCGCTAAAAGTTTTGATTTCATCTGTGAGGCGTAGCGTTTGATCAGTCGTGAGTGGAATCTGCGCCGTATCAGGTGCTAAGCCTTTAGTGCGCATAAATAAAATGCCAGCGGTACGAGTCGAGGCGTTGCCACCAAATGGGTTGAGGTGATTTTCTATATTTTCAGCAGTCTGCTCTGCATTATTGATATCTGCGCCACTGACTAAAATCACTTGTGCATCAAGCGCTTGTGCCAGTGCGACATTCAGCTGTGTGGTGTAGCTCTGATTTGGATTGGGGACTAAACCCTCGACGATCACTACTTCATGATCTTTGGCGATTTGACGGTGTAAACTAACGGCCTCTTCGAGTAGTTCATCCATTTCGCCAATACTGACCATATGTTGGGTTTTTTTATAGCCAATCGGTGGTACTTGGTGGCGTTGATATAGACTAGAAATAATGGTCGAAGTACGACTTTCATTTTTACTTTTTTCTTGTGCAAAGGGTTTTAAAAAGTTGGCTTTAACGCCAATACAATCAAATGCGTGGATCATGCCCAAACACGCAGAGGTCAATCCGATGCCTTCTGCTGTTGGGACGAGTAGAAAAGTTTTCATGTAGTGTGTCCTATTATTTTCTGATGACTAATGTGGTTTTAAATCAAATTAAAGTACATTTTCGCCCAATGCAATTTGACGTGTTTCATTGGCAATACGACCTTCTTCATCGGTTGGAATTACCCAAATTTGAGGACCTGTACCATCATCAATACGAATCTCTTTGGCACGTGTCGCATTATTCTCACTATTCAAACTTAAGCCAAAGTGCGGTAGCGAGCGAATGACTTTTTCACGGATGAAGCCTGAGTTCTCACCGATACCACCGGTGAAAATTAAACCATCAAGTTGAGGTAGGGCACAGCTCATCGCAGCCATTGATTTTGCCAAACGATAAACGAAGACATCAATGGCGATTTGCGCATCTTCATTGCCTGATTCGGCTGCTTCAACCAGTGTGCGCATGTCGTTGGATAAATTGGATAAGCCGAGCAAATTTAGCAATGTCCCAACCGAGATTGATATTTAAAAATAAGTGCAAACTTGGATCAACATCACCGCTACGTGTGCCCATCACCAGGCCTTCTAGTGGTGTTAAGCCCATACTGGTATCAAGGCTTTTCCCATTCCATACCGCACAAGTTGAGCAACCATTACCGAGGTGGGCAACGACCCAACCACCTTGATTTTTTTGACCTGCAAGCGTTGATGCACGTTCACTGACATAGGCATGACTTGTGCCGTGGAAGCCATAACGACGGATACCATGCTCTTGGTAAAGATCACGTGGTAGCGCATAAAGATGTGCTTTCTTTGGCATGGTTTGGTGAAATGCTGTATCAAATACAGCGACTTGCGGAAGGTCAGGGTATAACTTCATCGTCGCATCAATACCAATCAAATTGGCAGGATTGTGCAATGGAGCAAGATTGGAAATATTTTTAATATCTTGAATGACTTGATCGTTAATGACCTGTGCTTGCGTCATCGTTCCGCCATGTACTACACGGTGTCCAATCGCATCAAATTTGAAGTGGCTGATACGTTTCATCGCAACTTCTAAGGCTTGCGCATGATCGGCTTGCCCGAGTTCTACTTCAAATTTTTCTTGGCGGTTTTCTTGTGCATTATAAGTTAGCCCTGAAATACGTGCGTTAGGTGTGCCAAGATTTTCAGCCAAACCATAAAGACGATAATCATAATCTTGAAGAATCAGCGCATATTTGATGGAAGAAGAACCGCAATTGATAACGAGAATGTTTGACACGAGCAAATCCTGATTGATTTAAAACATTGTTATAGGTTTACATAATTTACGTACTCGATCATATAATGAATTGGTCGATGGGTGGGCAATTATCAGCGTTGAATTGTATATATTTTTTAACGACTTAAATTGTGCTGTTTCATGTGTCCTTTGAAATAAAAAACAGCCGACATATCCGTCAGCTGTTTTGTTTCTTTTTTCAAGAATAAGGTGTGTTATTGACGAATCTGCCCATCGCCGAACACAATCCACTTCTGCGAAGTCAATCCTTCTAGACCAACTGGACCACGAGTGTGGATTTTGTCGGTGGAGATGCCGATTTCTGCGCCAAGTCCATATTCAAAACCATCGGCAAAACGTGTCGAAGCATTGACCATCACCGAGCTTGAGTCGACTTCAGCGATGAATTTACGTGCTTTGGTATAGTTTTCCGTAACGATCGATTCAGTGTGATGTGAGCTGTATGTATTAATATGCTCAATTGCTTCATCTAAATTTTCAACAACTTTGATTGCCAAGATCGGGCCTAAATATTCGGTGTACCAATCTTCCTCAGTTGCGGCAACGACTTTATCATCGAGAATTTTTTGGGTGATTTCACAGCCACGAAGCTCGACATTCTTCTCTGCATAGAGTTCAGCAATACGCGGTAAAAATTCTTCTGCGATCGGCGCATCGACTAGCAAACTTTCCATGGCATTACACACGCCATAACGATGTGTTTTAGCATTTAAGGCGATCGGCAAAGCTTTGTGCAAATCCGCTTCACGTTCAACGAAAACGTGACAATTACCATCTAAATGTTTGATCACAGGAATGCGTGCTTCTTCAGTGATGCGAGCAATCAAGCCCTTGCCACCACGAGGCACGATTACATCGACATAGTCTGACATGGTGATCAAGTGACCAACCGCTGCACGGTCAGGTGTGTCGATCACTTGAATGGCATGTTCAGGTAGGCCTGCGCTTTTTAGCCCATGCGCAATCGCTTCAGCAATGGCTTTATTCGACTCCAATGCCTCCGAACCACCACGCAAAATAATCGCATTACCTGATTTTAAAGCCAGTGATGCCGCTTCCAAAGTCACATTCGGGCGAGATTCGTAAATCATGCCAATCACACCTAGAGGAACACGCATTTTACCCAGTTGAATACCTGATGGACGGTAAGCCATATCAGTAATCACACCGATCGGATCTGTCAGGCCAATCACATCTTTTAAGCCTGTTAACATGCCTTTGAAGCGGTCAGGCGTGAGTTCAAGTCGATCCAAAAGTGCACTGTCGAGTTGTTTTCGATGTCCGTTATCGACATCGATTTTATTGGCAGCGAGAATTTTTTGCTGATTATCTTCTAAAGCAGTATAAATGGCTGATAATGCATTGTTTTTGACATCTGTGGGCAAGCTAGCAAGCTGACGAGAAGCCTGACGTGCTTGTTGACCGACTTGGGTCATATATGCCTGTATTGAATCACTCATAATTTACCTAAATGTGTTTGAAAATGCATGCCAAATTCGATCGGCTAAAACACCATTGTACAAAGCTCACGCCCAGAACACAAAGTGCAAATTGGTACAAATCCTTGTAAAGCCCGTCAAAAAAACGAAACAAATTAGATATTGATTATGTTATAGTAAAATGAAATACAAAACCGCAATCTGCAAGTCTATCGAAATATGGATATTTATCAATAGGTTGTGCAAGCGAGTAATGAACAAGAACAAGCCTGAATTTACGCTGAGATGGTGTTAATTGAAGGGAAACAGCATATGTGCATTGACGCATATATGTGTCAGGAGGGCGAAGTGAATAGTATTGCTAAGGATGATGCAGCTAAGGTGCAGTTCGAAATGAATCCCGATGAATTTTTTCAAGATTATCATCGAGATGTGTTTAAGCAGGCACCGATTGAATTTTGGATAGATGGTTGGAAAATCGAATATCTTGCGATTGCCGATCCAAAAACCAAATACAACACCCCGATTGTCATCATTGGTGGTGCATTTCAGAATTTTAATTCTTACAAATACTGTGTCGAGCAACTATTCCATAGTGGTCCTGTCATTTTGATCGATTTGCCTTCGATGGGCTCCAATCAACAAATTTATAATAGTAATACGGGTGCTTCAGCGGCGACTTTAGAGCTTGCTGATTTATCATTCATGCTCGGGCAATGGATGGACGGCATGGGTATCAAAAACATCTCAGTGATGGGTATGTCTTTGGGTTCGGTTGTCGCTTCACACTTTGCCGATCAACGTCCAGAACTGGTTGATCGGATGATCCTGATGGGTGTAATGCAAAAGACTCGTCCAAGCTGGCGTATGATCATGGAAGAGTCTTTAAAACTCATGCAAGAAGGTCGTATGCAGGAGTTTGGTCAAGCGGTGATTTTGTACTTAGTCAATCATGCAAAATTTGATAAAACACGTATGTCGCCAACAGCAAAACGCTTATTCTTTCAACAAATGGCAGAGTTTACGACGACAGAGCAGTTGCGCTACGAAATTAATTGTAACCGTTTGCTTCGGTTAAAAAATGTACCGATCCCAACCTGTAAAGTGTTAGTCGTAGCAGGGCAGTACGATAGCTTTACTCTTCCTTTTGAAAATGCGCAATTTGCTTTGCAATGTCCAAATATGGAGTTTGCTTTGATCGCCAATGCAGACCATGTGCCACAGCTTCAACGTCGTAAAGAAACCATGCAACTATTTAGTACCTACATGCGTGGTGAGCCGATCCAAGATTTGGATGGCATTATCCCGATGGGTCGTGCGCAGATGCACATGATGGAACGTCGTGGTGAGGAGCGAATCGTCGTTCAGCAACCACATACCATCATGACGCATCGTCATTCTGAGCTTCAGGCGAATGTCAAAATTGTTAACATCAATTTCTTTGGTGTGTTAATTGAAGTGCAAGAGTCAAATAAGACTCAAGAGGTCGGGCGATATGCACGAGATATGTCGCTTCATCTGCAAGATGAGCAGGGTGAATTTACTATTGAGTGTTTAATCTTTGAAATGAAGCAAAATCGCCTGCGCATTCTATTTAAGCATGGTAGCTTTGATGTGGCGGATCGCTTGTTGCAATATGTGCAAACTCAAAAAGAGGCATTGTTAGCGCACTAATTATTCTCGATGAAAATTTAAAAAAGCAGAAATGAAGGTTTCTGCTTTTTTTATTTATCAATTTGAATTCTCAATGGTCGCTTGAACAAACCACACAAAATCACCTAAATGGGCTTCGACTTCAGTTTTATCGGATTGACTAGGTTGTTCGATATAAACCTTATCGTAACCACAATCTTTAAAGAAATCTTTCACTTCCTGCGGTGAAGTAAAATGAAAACTAAATGCACTACGAGAAAGAAAACGTAATAGCTGACTACTTCTCCATACCACTTGCGCAAAACGATGATTAACAGGTTCAGGGCAAAGGTCAGTCAAATAGTAAAACTTTGGAAAGGCTTTACCATGATCCGCCAAAGCTCCCCATAATTGTGCCAACATGTCTTTATTAAAATAATTGACTAAACCTTCGCTGATCACAACGACAGGTTTATTTTGATCGAGCTTATCAAATAGCTGACGAATTTCAGGCGTAAATAAATCCACCGCCATCACTTCAGCATCAGCTTGTCCTGCTTTGCCGAGTGCATCCTGTTTGGCTTTTGCCATATCAGGTAGATCGACTTCGATGTAGCGAAGTTCAGGGAATTTACGTCGAAAACTCCAACCACGCGGGGAAAGCCCTGCTGCGATTTCAATGACTTGAGTGTCAGGCTGTGTTTCGATGAGCTTTAATAAAGCTTCGTCGATCAATACATGGCGCTGCGTCAATGTTCTGCGAATACTTCCGCCGATAAAACGCTCTGACCATACTTCAAGTGGGTGAAGCAATGTGGTCAACCATTTGCCTTTTTTTGTGGCGAAAGCAGGATGAGAGATACCCATCAAATACCACATGTAGCCGGTATAGTGTGCAGTAAAAGAAATATGACGATGTTCCGAAAGCTGTTGTTCGCTCATAGCAGTTCCAGTTTGCTTAAAATTGAGTTGCTTTAAATCTTGTTGTTTTATGCCAACTTGCATATAGAAGTACAAGTATGTTGCGTGATACGGTGGCTGGCGTCCTTGCCAATGTAAAGCTTTTAGGTAAATTGTTCAATTTTATTTTTTACCGAAAAGCTTAGGGTCTGTAGACATTTCAAACATGCATTGCGTTAAGCGCAGTCCGTTTTAAATCAGTTGCTGAACTTGGTCTTTTGCAGATTGCCATGTTTGACCTAGCGCAATCTGTGTGTCAATTTTCCACTGTTCAGATTTTGCTTGCTCAGTATTGAGCGCAGGAATTTTGCCACGCATGCGTTCTAATCGAGCTTGATTTGGCAGCGCTAAGGTTTGAATGCCATCTAATGCAATACATGCCGCTTGACGGTCATTGCAGACCAATCCCATATCACAGCCTGCTAGTAGAGCCGCTTGAATACGTGCATCAGCACCACCTGCAACGCAAGCAGCTTGCATGGATAAATCATCGGAGAACAACACGCCATCAAAACCAAACTGGCCACGTAATATTTGTTGTATCCAAAATGGTGAAAAACCTGCAGGATTTGGATCTACGTTTTCATAGATCACATGTGCAGGCATGATCGCATCGAGTGACGGCATGAGTGCTTTAAAAGTCGTCATGTCATGCGATTCAATCTCGGCAAATGAGCGTGAGTCGATCGCCGCGGCAATGTGTGAATCTGCTTTGACAGAGCCATGTCCTGGGAAGTGCTTTCCTGTGGTTGCCATGCCTGCATCTTTCATCCCCTGCATAAACGCATCAGCTAGCAAAATGATAATTTCAGGATTTTGGGAAAAAGCACGATCACCGATGACATCACTAATATCATTAATATCTAAAACAGGTGCAAAACTAAAATCAATCCCCACAGCCAAGACTTCTGTTGCCATCAGCCAAGCAGTCGTTTTTGCTAAAGAAATCGCTTGTTCGGGTTGTTCCAAATAAAGTTCACCGAGCTTACCCATCGCAGGCAATGCACTAAAACCATGCGCTTCTTTTAATCGACGTACTCGACCACCTTCTTGATCGACCGCAATCAAAATATCAGGACGGATTTGGCGCATATGATCGGTAAGTTCGCGGACTTGTTGAGGTGATTCGATATTTCGAGCAAATAAAATCATGCCACCAACTTGAGGTGCTTGCAGGAGTTCGATGTCTTCTTGAGTTAAGGTCGTGCCTTCAATATCAAGCATCAATGCGCCAATGGTCATGCTGGTTCGTCCTAATTTTTGATCAATGAAATGTAATCTGTTAAAAGGTGTAAATTATCAGAAAACAATGTGTAAAAAACAAAAAATTATGCAATGAATTTTTACATTTACGGGTTGTGGAGTATGTTAAAACTAATCAAGTCATTTTTGCAAACATGGCTTGTGTAATTAAACTTAGCTTTTGCAAATAAATATAGGCTTTGTAAATATTGAGTTTGCAAATCATCCCTGCTAACTTCATTATAGAAATCTGTATTTGATCGATGCAAATAGTGTATGCGCCGTGCACTCACAGCATCGACGTAAAGTATATGGCACAACGCCGAAAGGAATACGAATTATACTATGAAACTACAACATCTTGCTTGTGCAGTTGCCCTCGCTACGGGTGGCTTGTTTTTTACCCATGTCGTGACCGAAGCCATGGCAGCAACGGAAACCCAAACAATATTAAATGATATTTTGCCAACTCAAGAGCAAGCTTTAGTTGCTCGTCAAATGGCAACTTTAGTCGATCGTCAGCATTATTTGCCGATGCGCCTGAATACCGAAACCTCGACAAAGATTTTCGATATGTACATCGATAGCCTTGATCCAGATCATGCGTTATTTTTGCAAAGTGAAGTTGATCAACTGCGCCAAATGTACGCTAGAAATTTTGGTTTGGCATTGAAAACAGGCAACTTAAAACCTGCATATGATATTCACGCTTTGTATCGAAAACGTGTGAAAAGTTATTATGACTTTATGTTAGCAGAGCTGAAAAAACCACAAAACTTAAATCAGCCGAATGAAACCATTAACACAGATCGTGAAGAAGCACCTTTTTTTAATACCCAAGCAGAACAGCTAGCCTACTGGAAAAAAGTCATTGTTTCTCAGTTGATTAACCTGACCATTACCAAAGAAGAAGAAGCGGCAAAACAGCAAGCCTTAAAAGAAAACCCAGAACTTGCTGCAGGTGAAAACCTCGTACCACCAGAAGATTTAACTCCAGTTGAAACCTTAACCAAGCGTTATACCCGTCAACTCGAGCGTATTACTCGCCTGAAAAGTGATGACGTCCTCGATCGTACTTTGAATGCCATGCTTGCGACCTATGACCCGCATAGCAACTATTATCCACCGATTGATGCGATGGAACTCAATCGTCAGACCACACTTCAGCTTGAAGGCATCGGTGTGACGATCCGTCCTGAACGTGGCAATGAAGACTACACCAAGATTGAAACCTTGGTTGAAGGTGGTCCTGCCAGCAAAACAGGTCAAGTGCGATCTGGTGATCGTATCTTGGGTGTGGCTCAAGAAGGCGAGGCGATGGTCGATGTCGTCGGTTGGTCGAGCCAAGAGTTGGTTGGTATCATTCGTGGTAAACGAGGTACCAAAGTCACGTTGAAACTGTTGGCAGCAGGTGCGCCTGCAAGCCAAGCACGTTTGGTCACCATTACGCGTGATGTGATTCAAGAAGAAGATGCAGGCTTGCGTTCTCGTGTGGTCGAGGTCGATTATCAAGGCAAAAAGCAAAAAGTCGGTGTGATTGAAATTCCGTCGTTCTATTTGAACTATCGGGCACGTCGGGCAGGTAGTGACTATCGGAGTGTAGCAGAAGACACTGCCAATGCATTGGTTGATCTATCTAAGCAGAAAGTCGCAGGGGTGATTGTTGATCTTCGTAACAACCCAGGCGGATCTTTAGAAGAAGTGGCAAAAATGCTCGGTCAAGTCATCAAAGAAGGGCCTGTGGTGCAAATCCGTGACGGCAATGGCAATGTCAGTATTTTTGAAGATACCGATGGAGGAGAGCAATTGTATAGTGGTCCACTTGCAGTGATGGTCAATTTGGCTTCTGCATCTGCCAGTGAAATTTATTCTGCGGCAATCCAAGATTATGGGCGTGGTATCGTGATTGGTAGTACCACTACTGGTAAAGGCACAGCACAGATTCAATTGGATAGTCTTGCCTATGGTCAGGCGACTTTGACACAGCGTAAATTCTATCGTGTCACAGGTGGTAGTACGCAAAATAAAGGGGTGATTCCAGACATCAAACTCATCGATATTTACTTTGAACAGTTTGGTGAGCGTGAATCCAAAAATCCACTTGAATGGGACACGATTCCAACGGCAGCCTTCAAACGTGAAGGCATGATTCAGCCTTATATTGCTCGCTTACAACAGGCTTCAGATCAGCGCCGTGCTAATGATCCACAGTTTAAATATTTAGACAGTTACGTCAGTTTAGCCAAAGAAACAGCCGAAGAAGATATTTTGTCACTCGATATCGATACACGCAAAGCCAAAATTCAAGCCTTAGAAGCAAGAACCTTGCAAGCCGAAAATCTACGTCGTCAAGAAACTGGACTTGAGCCTTATCCAAACTGGGAAAGCTATCAAGCGGCGATCGATGCACGCAGTGAGGCACGTGCCAAGATGAAAGCAGCTAAACGCCCACCACTGCCTGAAGAAGAAGCGTTTGTCACGGAGTCGGCAAAAATTCTGCTCGATATGATCGTGGCGCAGAAGTCCGCTCAGCAATAATTTGATCTAAAAATGCTCTTTAAAGAGCATTTTTTATCCAATGGAGCGTAAAACCTCGGGGTTTAGCCCGAGGATATAAGCGACTGGCGCAAGCCATTAATGCGGTGTTTGCTGTTGTTCGATATACTGCTTAATAATCCCAATGGGCGCACCTCCACATGATGCAGCGAAGTAGCTAGGCGACCACAAGGCGTTACCCCATAA
>LULG01000160.1_pt1 | contig 14597 bp, 16 predicted proteins | sample 728211 | NCBI WGS metagenome assembly LULG01 (sample SAMN03860295, study PRJNA289734) | marine metagenome | biome: seawater column; feature: ocean; material: water; isolation source: Red Sea water column Station 169 - depth 200m | place: Saudi Arabia: Red Sea | collected 2011-10-15 | depth 200 m | reverse complement strand
ACATAACAGAGCAGGCAGAGGGCTTGGCATTAGATTATTTAATGATTATACTGTTTTTGAACAATATATTACCAGTGATGAATTTGAGGAATCAAGGGATGGTATAACCCTTTTACAAGAATACATTAAGCCTAAAACAGATACGATTATACGAACAGAGTTTGTTGATAGTCAATTTCTCTACGCAGTACAAGTTGATACGAGCAAAGGATTCGAGTTATGCCCCGCAGATGCATGCAATTTGGAAGATGAATATTGTCCTGCCAATGCGACGGGGAATAAATTTATGATTTTAGAAAATTTTTCAAATCAAATACTAGATAAGTATCAAAGAGTTTTAAAAAATAATGATATTGAAATTGCTGGTGTGGAATTTTTGGAAAATGATAAAGGAGAATTATTTACTTATGATATCAACACCAATACTAACTATAACTCTATTGCGGAAAATTTAAGTGATTTAAAAGGTATGAAATCTATTGCCGATTTTTTAAATAGTGAACTACAAAAGGTAAATTGAAAAATTGTTAGTTAACATCCCTCGTGGTTGGTAGTAGGATTCACTGATGTATGTCAAAGCATCCTTCGTGGTTAGTGATAAGACAAATTAATGAAAAAACTATCAGTGCTAAACTTAGATATACTAAAGCGGACTCCACTTTTCAAAGATAGAATAATACGAAGTCAAGTTTCTCTTTCCAATTCCTTCGGGGCGTGTTGTAAGAAAGTCACATTAGATGACAACAGCCAATATGTTGTTAAAGAGCTTGTAAAGCGCAGCGATGCTTACAATTCAATATTGTATGAAGGAAAATGTCTAGAATTTATGAGCGGGAAGTTCCCCAATCTTTTTCCTAGAGTTTTGTATCTAAAGGATAATCTTCTTGTAATGGAATTCATCGATCACAATAAAATTAAAGATGAAAAATCCGAACAAGATCTAGCCTGTCAACTGGCAAGGATTCACCAGGTAAAGAATGATCGCTTTGGTTTTGAATTTGATTCACCCATTGGTGGGTTAAGACAACCATCAAGCTTGGAAAAATCATGGGTAAGCTTCTATGCGAATAAGAGACTGAACATGATTTTTGAATTAATCAATGCAACCAATCCGATGCCTGATGCAATAAATAGAGGAATAGAAAGACTATTAAAAAATTTGAAAAACCTTATCCCTGATACCCCGCAGCCATCCCTTATTCACGGTGACCTGTGGGAGGGGAACATTCTTTTTCATAACGGCAAGCTTGCGGGACTCATTGATCCTGGGATCTACTATGCACATTATGAAATGGAAATCGCTTATCTTGAGTGGTTTAAGTATATCAGTAAAGATTTTTATCAATACTATTCTGAATATAATCAACTTAGTAAAGACTTTATGAATTATTCAGAAGTGTATCAACTGTATTACTGCCTCTTGAATGTTCATCTTTGGAGCAGGGACTATATACGAAATACAGCAGAGCTTGTTAGAAAATTTAATTAACCCCTCAACATCCCTCGTGGTTCATCATAGTTGACTACCTAATAAAATGTCTAATCTACTAAATATTTCCATTTTTTCTCTTTCAGTGTCAAAGCAGTAACATTGTAATCACACACACCATCAGAAAAAATCCTTTCTAGCTCTTGTTTCCAGCGATTCATATCAATAGGTTGATAGAGACCCTTATCCAAAGCTTCTGTTATTGAAATTGTGAAACATTTGAATATATTACCTTTAATGTCTTCACCTGCAATCATACGAGAAGTCATGTATGCAGGATAAACCCCTGTGCATAAACCTTGTTTGCGATCATTCCATTTGCCGTCCCAGACCAAATTACCGAAAGCAATAACACCGCCTTTATTGTCAAAACAAGTATCAACAGCTTCAGGAGGGCGATTTTCTGCAACTGACAAAAATAAATTATTTCGAATATTGTACATCCACTTGTCAATAATTTCAAAAGCATAATGAGTCGGATCGTATTCCTTGTGACTAACCCAAATAGGTTGATTTTCTGCAATCCCTCCGGCTTGTTTTATTCTGGCTCTAGTAGACAAAGAGGCCGATATGTGGTGCATGTCCAGTTTATCCTCAAGGTAATGTCTGATATCGATAACGGGGATATTAATTCTACCAAGAAATACATGACCAGAATTGATGATTGCCTCTATAGCTTGCTTATTGCCTTTAGTTCGTGGTGCTACTGAATTATCGGTAAGATTATAATGGGTCATATTATGATGACTCCATAAGGAAGCACTAAAGAAAATTTTACCCTCTGCTGTTCGTAATAAATTTTCTGGATTGTGTTCTGATTGAGATTTCCAACCTCCAATATACTGATTGAGATGTAAAAATTGTTGGGGACTAATAAAGCCACTCTTCAAGGCTGCTAAACCGTACTGTACTCCAACATTGTCCCATATGGAATTGGCATATCCCAAATTGTCCGTACCATAGAATAATTTAAGATCGTCCCAATGCGTCCAATTTGAGAGTTCATACACAAGGTCCGCATATTCATTTTCTCGGTTATGATATGTTGGATTGTTTATCAGGGGAGTAAGTCCACGCCAGGCAGCGGTACACTCAGTGGAGCCTTGATATGGCTTTTGAAAATTTCCAGTCAAAAACAAAGCCATTCGCCTTACGAACAAGTATTCCTGCTCTATATCATTGCTAGCATGCAAACCAATAATTTTTTCTCTATTACTTGCCAATTGCCATAATTGATTATCTGAATCAGAAACATCCATGTAGTATTCCAATAGTTCACAATCGAGTGCATAAATAATTTGTGTAACCATGTCAGGGTAGGAATAAAGGGGAAGAATAGCATCTAATATATCTTTGCTATTTTGTGCAATGAGGTATTGTTGTACCGCCCCGCCCGATCCACCTACGCCCACAGTATAAAGCGGCTCCCCGTACAGACTAATAAACTGTTGTTTTACCCTACGGGCTGTGTCTTCTGCCAGTCGTATGTTGTAATGATTCCCAGTTTCATTTCCTGTTGAATGGGCAATTGCGTATCCTTGAGCCAATTGGTCGTAACGGGCATTTAATATTTTATTAGGGTTGAAGTTTCCCTGATATTTACCAATTCCAACACCTCCACGAAACTGATATATCAACCGTTTGTTCCAATAGGATGGGTCAGGTAAGTGTAGAGTTTTATTAAGAGTAACGTTTTCTAGAGGACCTTTAATCGCCGCTATGGCGTAAATAAACCTATTAATGGTGCCTGTTTCCAGTCTTACAATAAAATCAACAATTTCTGTTCCTAATGTGATCTTTGCGATATCCCCGTTTGCTTCTGAGAGAGGAAAAAAATGCCTGGTATTTTTTCGATTATATAGATAACTTACTTGTGTTGGGAACATGCAGTCCTTACTGTAACCAACAATTTCATTGGTCTTATTGTTATTCTTATCTAGTTGATAAATAGGGATACCCACACCTTTATAATTGTCTATTAATGGTTGCTGAAAAGAAAAGAAATTTTTACCGCATTTAAACGGATACTGAAGAGGTATATTGTAATTGTTATTCAATGGGCCAACTTTTCCAATCCTAATGGGATACTGAAATAAATCTGCTTTAAGGCTTAATTTATTATTTTCTCCAAGAGGGAGGGGAGAGATGTTGGATTGATTAGTATAGTAATCAGGCAATCCAATAACTTGGATAGCAGATTTCTCGTTTGCATTCATTAACACAGAAGTTAAAGCAAGCCCGCCAACCACCAGAATCAACGAAACAATCATTAATGACAATACGCCCTTGTTAGCTTTTAAAAACATAAATTAATTAAATAATAAACAGGTTAATAAATCTATTCCTATTTACAATATATTTGATCCCTCAATTTCTTTCTGTATAATTTTTCCTCGAAAACTATATTTGGTAAACTTAAAAAAATTTGGGGGATTGGTGCTATAAAACTAATTCAGTTTTTATAAATATTATGCAATGACAAAAATGATATTAATTCTAACTTATGCTATTGGTATTTATGCACTGCTTGTTTTGTTCCTTTTCTTATTTCAAAGGTCTTACCTCTATTTTCCTTCAAAGGAGAAAATTGACGTTTCGTATTTTATTGACAGTGGCTTAAAAGAAATTGAGCTTACTACATCGGATGGATTAATTCTAAAATCTTGGTTTAAAAAACCGAGTACACAAAATGGATATACAATTCTCATCTTTCATGGCAATGCAGGGCATATCGGGCATAGGGTTGAGAAATTTAAACGTTTCATCACTGCTGGCTATGGTTTTTTATTTCTTGAATACAGAGGTTATGGCGGCAATCCAGGCAAGCCTACGGAGAAAGGTTTATACAATGATGCTCTTTCGGCACTAAAATTTTTATCAAAGCAACAAATTTCCTCTGATAAAACTATTCTTTACGGTGAATCATTGGGATGCGGAGTAGCAGCAAGATTGTCCTCTGAGACTGCCTTTGCGGCCACGGTTTTAGAGGCCCCCTTTACGTCCATTGCTGACATTGCTCAGCGTCATTATTGGTATCTACCTGCTAAATGGTTGGTGTTAGACCGTTATGACATTTTGAGGACAATAGTAAACATTAAATCACCTCTATTGGTGATACATGGAGAAAAAGACAATATTATTAATATATCATTTGGAAAAAAGGTATTTGATGCTGCCCCTCAACCAAAAGAGGCTTTATTTGTTCCCAATGCTGGACACAACAATCTTTTTGAATTTAATGTTGAAGAAAAGTTATTGATTTTTTTAGAAAAACAAAAAAACTATTAATTTAATTAATATTAATTATTCGTACTAAATAATCACAGCAGTTTTAAAATAATGAACCAAAAACAAGGCCAATACTTCTAGAAAAGAAGAAAAAATTGCCCAGTGCATCAATGACATCATTGATTGCATGATAAAAGTATTAGAGAAATTGAAGCCTTACAAAAAATAAAAGTATATATAAAATAATGTAAATGATTTCTTTAAAGAATATTAGAGGGTTACTTTTAGATTTAGAGGGCGTTGTATACGTTGGGGAAGAGCTAATTGACGGGGCTGTTGAAACTATCAATGATTTGCAATCACAGAACCTAAAGATAAAATACCTTACAAATACAACCACAATACCCAGAAAATTAATTATGGAAAAACTAAAAAGATTTAATTTGCCTACAGTTGAATCTGACATTTTTTCTCCAGTTATCGCTGCTAACAATTTCCTTAAGCAAAAAGGAATTTCAAGAATTTGTTTATTAGCAAATCAGTCTTTACAAACAGATTTTGAGAATGTTGTTTTTGATGAAAATAATCCAGAAGCAGTAATATTAGGTGATATATATAAAAAATTTAACTGGGAGAGACTTAATAAAGCATTCCAGTTAATTTCAGAAAAAGATGCTATCCTCATAGCCCTTCATAAAAACAAGTACTGTAGAAGAGAAGGTAAACTAACTTTAGATTTAGGTCCTTTTGTACAAGCATTAGAATATGCTTCTTCAAAAAAGGCTGTTGTACTAGGTAAACCAGAAAAGAATTTCTTTAAATTAGTCTTACAAGATATGAGTTTATCAAATAATGAGGTCATTATGATAGGGGATGATATTCTTGCTGATATTGCAGGAGCTAAAAATAACAACATAACTACAATTCAAGTCAAGACTGGAAAATATCAACAAACAGATGAATCAGATTCCTATGTTCAACCAGATTTTCGAATTAATTCAATTGTAGATTTGCCAAATTTTTTTGGGACTACATAATTAATTGTTATGATTTTAAGTTCCAATATTCCTTTTTTAGCCTTTGGGGGAATGGTGGTATAGTTTCTCATCTATGAAATGTATCACTTGGAACTTAAAAGGTATTGTTGGCAAAGCTCCAAAACAAATGGATTTTAACTGTATAATGGTGGGATACTAGAAATGTACTATAGTTTAGGTGCCAATTTAACACTTGCAATCCACTTTGCTTTTATAGTTTTTGTTATATTTGGAGCATTGTTGCTTTTTACATCAAAAAAAATTGCTTTTATTCATATTCCTTCTGTTATTTATGGAGCATATATTGAATTATCTCATTCTATCTGTCCATTAACATATTTAGAAAATTGGTTTTTAAGAAAGGCTGGTATGAAAAGTTATTCAAGTAGTTTTATTGAACATTATTTAATACCTATAGTCTACCCTGACAATCTCACTGCTGAATTGCAATTTTATTTAGGTTTTCTACTTATCCTCACTAACATTGTTATTTACGTACTGGCTATAAAATTTTTCAAGCGAAGTTAGTGCTGCGTATTCCTCTCCATAATATGACCTTAATTACATCACGATTATGCTTGATTCAGTTTTTATGAATCAATTGTCAACGTGGCATGGCTTGGGCGTATCTTCATTTTCATGTTACTCCCCCTGTTGATAATCGCCGCGGGCACGTCCTTGTATGCCTCGGAAAACTTTTATTTATGGATTAAGTATCTGCATAGTGATAGAGAAAACTTATGGCTGCTAAAAAGAAGAAAACCAAAAAGAAGACTAAAAACAAGGCCAATACTTCTAGAAAAGAAGATATAGTAGCCCAGTGCATTAATGACATCATTGATTGCACGATAAAAGTATTGGAGAAATTGAAGCCCTATAAAAAATAAAAAACCCCAATAACACGTCGTGTTGATTGGGGTATATTTCGGCTCATCACCTAATGCGAGGACTGTGAAACAGGTCTGCTCTATTGTTTAAAATTATGTTGGTTGTGGCCACCACCCATCAGACAACTGGCGGTATCAATAATACCCTCCTATCTTCATTAGTAAGCGTATGCTCTTTTGAATTAACCACAAGCATTATAGAGAAAAATAATTCCCAAGAAATATAGGGTTTACTGGGCTAAGAATAATTTTATCCACACTAAAAGAGCAACATAAATAGAAAAAACAGTAAAATGACTATCAGAACTATTTTTAGATTGATGCCTTTATTGTCACGAATGTAAACTTTCTTACAAATTTGACACTCAACCTTTTCAATCTTGCCTGAAGGTCCAAACCCCATTTTAACATCCACCAATCTGGTTTTGGGATGGTAATCAAAATAACAACAAATTATTAATAATTTTTCCAACATTCTCTTATCTCATTATACATTTCCTGAAAAAGTAATGAAAGAAAACCGATTTAACCAATATAATCCAATAATATTAACTAGTTTGTGGATTGCTTATGCCTAATAATAACCCTCTTATAGCTTTGCGGGAATAGCGATGGATTTACCCTCAACATTTCTCTGCATAGATGATAATTAATAATAATGGCCAAATATAATATCCGCATCTGTCTTGACGACGAATGTGATAAAATTGAAGATTGTCTTGCTTGTCAACGAAACGCCTTGATTATATGTTTTGTAATTAATTTTGTTCTGTTTGCAGCAGAAATTTATTACGGCTTTCTGGTACAATCAGCTTCATTAATAGGAGATAGTGCCCACAACTTAGGAGACGCAATTATTTTAGGTTCATCTATTTTTCTAATAACAGCCAGCAAGCTTGCTAAGGCAAAATTAGCACTAGTGAAATGTGCAATATGGATGGCGTTTGGTTTTCTAACACTATATCATGTTGGCAACAACTTCATTACTGGACAAGTGCCGCATCATATTCCCATTACTTTGATTGGTGCTATAGCTCTCATTGGCAATATACTTTCAACACTTTTATTGCTAACCTACAAGAACAAAGATGTGAATCTTAAGAGTGCTTATATTTGCTGTAGAAATGATGCATTAGGCAATCTTTTAATTATAATAGCAGGTTTGTTAATTATGAGAACAGGGACAAACTGGCCAGACTTGATTGTAGGAACTATGATCGGCTTACTTGTTGTATATAGTGCAGCAAAAATTACTAAAGAGAGTCTTATTATTCTGCAAGAAAAAAAATCTTAACAACTATACTCTTAAATAATTATATAATTAACCACTCAACATTCCTCGTGGCTGATGTTAGAATGATATCTCAATGACAATTATTAAAAATTTTCAGTTACTTGCCGATTTTAATGCATGGGCAAATACGAAGATCTTCTCATCTTGTAAGAAATTAGATGAAAGTGAATACAAGAAAGACAGAAAAGCATTTTTTACCTCCATTCACGGTACGCTAAACCATTTGTTAGTTGTAGATAATTTATACATTTCACGCATTGAGGGAAAAGACCATAACATCAGAAGTATGGATCAAATCCTTCATGATAATATTGATGATTTAGAAGAGGCACGAATGAAAAAAGATGAGCACTTGGTTGCTTTAATTAATAATCTATCGGTGGAAAATATTAACACGGAAATTACTTATAAAAGTTTTGATACAACAGTGCACACCTATACTATCAACTTCATCCTCATGACTCTGTTTAATCATCAAACTCATCATCGCGGTCAAGTGCACAACATGTTATCGCAAGCAGGTATTAAGCCGCCTCAAATTGATATTCCAGACTTTAAAGGATAGTATCTACTTTCCCATCAACATTCCTCTCTTTTAACCTTTGGGAGAATGGTGGTATAAATAAAATTAATGGTAAAATTAATTATGTATGCCTTACCATTTTTGGCTTTGTTTGCCCCCAACTTATGGGTTCAATATACTTTTAGAAAAAATGATAAACATTTGTCTGACATGCCGTTTACAGGACAAGAATTTGGGAAGAAGATTATTGCTCAAAATGAACTTAAGAATGTTGAAATTGAGTCTGTTAAAAAAGGGGACCACTATGACCCTAGTGAAAAAAGAGTTTGCATTGTTAAAGACCGTTTGGATAAAAAAAGTATCACAAGTATTTCAATTGTCTGCCATGAAATCGGTCATGCATTGCAGGATAAAGAAAACTATGCTCCCCTAAAATGGCGTCAAACACTAATTGAGAAGACACACATCTTCCAAAAGATTGGGTCAGTAGTTTTGATTGTCGGCATTCCTTCAATCTTTGCCGCAACGAAAAGTCCTGTCTTCACATTGATTTGTGCGTTTATTGCTCTTGGCTGTTTATCAACGAACGCACTCATTCACTTAGTGACATTACCCGTGGAGTTTGATGCTAGTTTTAAACGGGCACTGCCCATTCTTAAAAGATATGTACCAAAAGAAAACTTGGAGCAGTGTAAGTCAGTTTTAAGAGCTGCCGCACTCACCTATGTGGCTGGCTCAATTGTAAGCATATTTAGGCTTCGTTCCATCTTCTTGATTTTCATTGGACTTTTTAGAATGGTATTAAGGAGATAGTTGTGAAAAAAATTATATTTATTCTTTTGTGTACATTATTATTCCCCTCTTAACCTTTGGGGGGAATGGAATATAATAAATTTTAAGAAAGGGGGGAGCTTTCAAACTCCCCTTTCTTTTTTTAATGAACTTCGATTAAACGAGGTTTTTCTTCTTCAGGTATTTCTCTTTCAAGGTCTACAGTTAGTAAACCGTTTTTAAGCTGTGCATCTTTTACCTTGATGTTATCACCAAGAGCAAAGGAACGTACAAACTGTCTTCGAGCGATACCTCTATGAACAACCCCATCAACTTCGTCATTGGTTTTGTCTTCTCTTTTGCTTCTGATAGTTAAAGTATTGTCTTTAGCTTCAACTGCAATATCCTTCTTATCAAAACCAGCAAGGGCGACTTCGATTTTATAATCGTTGTCTTTCACTTGATTAATATTGTAAGGTGGATAATTTGAAACAAATTCTGAAGAGTCCAACATGCGGTCAAACTCATCGAAGAGAGAATTAAATCCAATGGAAAAAGGTCTTAACGAGTTCCATATAGAAAGGTCTCTTGTCATTTTTCACTCCTTTAATAGCAAGTTACTTTTGCAAACACCCACAATGGCATGTTCGCTATATTAATATGGGTATTAAAAAATAAATTTCAATTCTTGATTTTTACAACTATTCTATTAAATAATATTATATAATGCTTAATCGATTGTACAAATTATTTATTGCTATTCTAGTTGTAATAGTCCCTTTGCCAGGTTTAGCCTGTGCAGTTTGCTATACTGACAATGGTATGTCTGGTGCTAGCATAGCTTTAATTATTATTGTCTCATCTTTTTTAATTTTATTTTTTTCAAACAAAATTCTAAAAAAAATATTTAACAAATTCATATAACTATTCTGCACAAACGCCTCTCTTAAAAGAGACGACTTATTTAAAAAATGCAATATAAATCAATAAAGCAATAATCAGCAATTTACCATAATCGAGGTCAAATGCTGTTCCTTCACCAAATTTTTTTTCAAAATATTTTTTCATCATTATTCCTTTTACTTCACTTATAGAACTATATCCTCTGATGTACCATGTGTTAACCTAAAATTCCCCTCTTATAGCTTTGCGGGAATGGTGGTAGGATGAATTGATGAAAAAAATTTTTACCAATGTACCAATAATTATTTTTTTACTGTTCTGCAATTTGACTCTTTCAGCATTATCTAAAGAGGACTTTCAGAAACAACGTGGAAAGATGGTTGATACAATATTGAAGCATTCTTTAATTTATGGAAATAATAATTTTGAAATTTCCGAAAATCTAATAAAAGTTTTAAAAAAAGTTCCTCGGCATTTGTTTGTTCCTAAAAAAGAAATAAAACATGCCTATAAAGATCGTCCTGTGCCTATAGGTTTCGGTCAAACCATATCTCAGCCGTTTATTGTTGCTCTAATGACTGAATTATTAAATGTAAAAAAGGACAATTCTGTTTTAGAAATAGGTACTGGTTCAGGTTACCAAGCAGCAGTGCTGGCTGAAATGGGAACTAAAGTATATTCTGTTGAGATTATTCCAGAACTGATTGAAAGAACATCTAAGGTATTAGATCAATTATATCCAGGAATAAAGTTATTGATTGGCGATGGTTATTACGGTTGGGGGGAATATGCTCCCTATGATGCAATCATTGTTACTGCAGCTGTAAGTCACATACCTGAACCATTAATTAAACAGTTACGCCCTGGCGGAAAAATGGTTATTCCAGTAGGCAATCCTTATACTTCTCAAGAGCTTGTTTTAATAGAAAAAAAAATAAACGGTGACTTGCTACTTTATCAAATTCTATCCGTTCGTTTTGTGCCTTTAACAGGAGGTCATTAAATTGCACTTATTATCTGTCTCCATTATCGCTGGTGCTGCGATCGGTTATGAGCTGCTACTAATGCGTTTAATGTCCATCGTGCAGTGGCATCATTTTGCCTATATGATTATCAGTCTGGCTTTGCTTGGGTTTGGTGCAAGCGGTTCATTCTTAGTTTTAACTAAGCAATGGTTTTTGCAAAGACTTGAATATTCATTGTGGTTTATAGCTCTTTGTTTTTCTATCGCTTCAATTCTTTGTTTTTTTTTGATTCAAAAAATTCCTTTTAATCCCCTTGAACTTCCTTGGTCAGGCTTTCAATTTGTGTATCTTAGTATGAATTACTTAATACTAATGATTCCATTCTTTTGTGCGGCAACTTACGTAGGATTAGTATTTGTCGCATATAGTAATAAACTTGAAGAGATTTATTTCTATGATTTAATCGGTTCAGCCATAGGTGTTATTCTTATTATTTTCTCTCTTTTTGCTATTGAACCACAAAACTGTTTGCGTGTTGTTTTTCTTCTTGGATTTATTGTTTTTGCTATCAACTTGCCGATAGTCCGTTATAAATTTTTTTTAGGTATTTTAACCGTATCTTTTGGCGTATTAATTGCATATGGCTTACCCAATGGTTTGACTAGTATTGATATTACAAAATACAAACCTTTGAGTAAAATTCTACAAATTCCTGGCAATAAAATTATCAAAGAAGTCTCTAGCCCACGCGGTTTTATAACAGTAGTTGAAACAAAAGAGATTCCACTGCGCTATGCTCCTGGTTTAAGTATTAAAAATCAAAGCGAGTTGCCAGAACAAATGGCAATGTTCAGAGATGGTGATTCACTATCAGCAATCAATAATTTCAACAATGACTTTAGTGAAATTGACTATCTAAATTATATGACTGATGCTTTGCCTTATTACTTAATAAAAAATCCTAATGTTTTCATAGTAGGTCTGGGAGGAGGCAAAAATATTATGCAATCATTATACTTTGATTCCAAGAAAATTGATGCGGTAGAAATTAATTCGCAAATAGTTGGTCTACTTCAAGAAGAATATAATAGCTATGTAGGTAAAATTTATGATTTACCCAAGATTAAAATCCATATTGGTGAAGCGAGAAATTTTTTAAAACATTCTCAAGAATTATATGATTTAATACAAATACCTCCGCTGGAATCTTATTCAAGCTCCTATATTGGATTAGGCTCTTTTAATGTCTCACACCTTTACACAGTGGAAGCAATAGAGAGTTACATGCAGAAACTTAAACACAACGGTATATTATCGATTACAAATTGGACCAAAATTCCACCACGTACTTCATTGAAGCTTTTTTCTACTGTTATACAATCCCTAAAGGAGCAAAACATAGAATTTCCTGAACATAATATTTTGATGATTAGGAGTTGGAAAACTGTCACGATGGTAGTTAAGAAAAATCCTTTTACCCCACAAGATATTAATATTTTAAAGTTATTTTGTAAGAATCGTTCATTCGATATCATTTACTATCCTGGAGTAGATAAAAGTGAAATTAACCGCTTCAATTTATTATCTAAACCCTTCTTTTATGAGGGTGTTACACACCTGTTAACTGATGACAGGAAAAATTATGAAAGAAATTATAAGTTTAATATTAAACCTTCGAGGGACGACCAGCCCTTCTTTTTTAATTTTTTCAAATGGTCTTCTTTTCCTGAGTTAATGCAACTGCGATCCCAAGGAACAGTTTCAATGATTGATTGGGGATACATAATACTTGTTGCTACATTTTTTATTGCTTTCATGTTTAGTTTACTATTTATTTTACTTCCTCTTAAGTCTTATAGTGGATTAAATAAAACCCGCTCAAAAAAAAATATTGTAAGCTATTTTTTCCTTATAGGTCTGTCTTTCATGTTTATAGAAATAATGTTGATTCAGCGTTTTATTTTATTTTTTGGTTTTCCACTTTATGCCATTGCCTTCATCCTTGTGACTTTACTGTTCTTTGCTGGAATTGGTTCACTATATTCAAAAAAGCTGAATTTAAAAATGCAAAAAACTAAAACTTCTTTTCACGCTATCGATGTTGCAATTATAGGACTTATAGTCATGCTAACCACTCATGTTTTTTTTCTGACACCTATTTTTGAAAGATCCTTTTCTTTAAACTGGACTCTAAAATTATTTATATCTTTTTTAGCAATTGCACCGCTATCTTTTTTTATGGGAATGCCCTTTCCCTTGGGCTTAACTTGGATAAAAAAAAGTTTTGAGCAAGGTATTCCATGGGCTTGGGGAATTAATGGATGTGCCTCGGTAATTGGTTCAATTCTTTCAATCTTGCTGTTAATGCATTTTGGCTACACTATAGTAACGTTTTTAGTAGTTATAATGTACTTGACTGCATTGATAATTTTCAAGATCGTTTTTTTAAAAAACAATAATTAGTAAGAATATGCGTAACAATTACTCGTTACATCCCTCGTGGTTGGTGGTAGAGTGGATTACTAGGCTTATTCACTAAAGCGAGAGTCGTATTTGGTTCTAATATTTTCTGGCCACATACTTTTAATATATTCAAGTATCGACCAAATCCCATCATCTGTTAAGTTTTCATTTCCAATCATTTTGCCTTTGTAATTGGGATCAATTTTTTTAAAACCATATCTAATTATATGAAATAATTGCGTAGGTGAATGATGCCAAGTATGCCCAGTTCCATTAAGAGGCGGGGCTTGACGTTGACCTTCTTCATCTAGCTCACTTTTCCATTTAGGATGACCACTCAAATTTTCCATATGACAAGTACTACAATTTTCAACATATAATTCTTTACCTTGTTCAATGTTAAAATCCATTGTCACTGCCAAAGCTGACTGAAAGTGTAGAGATATAAAGATAGTGAAAAATGTTCTTAAAAGCATATATTCTAAAATATAATAACTATATATTAAATATGGATCGTACAGCAACAGTCGACAGTCACAAACCTAAACCAAAATTTCATTGGCAATGTAGACATACATGGAAACGAAGTGCAAAGAATACAGCCTGGTGTCTACTTGGTTGTTCCATAGGAGATTTTGGAACCATATTGTTTTTCCAATTAACACAAATTCCCTGGCCAACATTATCGATTATGATCTTAGCTATTATTAATGGCTTAATTACTAGTATAATTTTGGAAACATTGGTTCTCTCCAGGCAGATGGCTATTTCGTTAGCTTTTAGAACTGCAATAGGTATGAGTTTTATCTCTATGATTTCAATGGAAATAGCTATGAATGCAGTTGATTGGATTATAGTAGGAGAGGCTAAGCTTGTATGGTGGGTAGTTCCTTTAATGTTGTTAGCTGGTTTCTTAACGCCTTGGCCTTATAATTATTGGCGTCTGAAAAAATATAACGTTAGTTGTCATTAATAATATGAAATCATTACAAAAATTATCTTACTTTTCCTTCTCCAATATACCAGGATTTCCCCTC